>Ga0114999_10000011_pt1 | contig 250177 bp, 208 predicted proteins | sample ArcticOcean_MG_C_3_FD_89820 | JGI IMG/M metagenome (GOLD analysis project Ga0114999, IMG submission 89820) | Marine microbial communities from western Arctic Ocean - ArcticOcean_MG_CB8_126 | ecosystem: Environmental > Aquatic > Marine > Oceanic | place: Arctic Ocean: Canada Basin | collected...
CGGACTTCGGACATCGGACTTCGGACTTCGGACTTCGGACTTCGGACTTCGGACTTCGGACTTCGGACTTCGGACTTCGGACTTCGGACTTCGGACTTCGGACTTCGGACTTCGGACCCCGGACGCTTTCAGATTTTGATCCTGACTTTAACACAATCCGCCGTAAACTCCTCCGCCTTCGTCATATCGGTATAGTTCATGAACTTGGGCTGCTCTGGCAGCGTCATAATCAAATCTCCGGTACCCCGCTCCTCATACAGGCCCCAGTTTGTGTACCTTCTCTCATCGGGCGCACCCTCAGGTAAATCCAGTATCACCCGAACCGTGTCCTTCAAAATGCAGCACGCTTCCGTGTCGAATTCGGCAATGGTAAGTGGGTATCTTGGTGTTTGTCCATACACGGGACCGGGAAGAATATTCGCTAACCAGTAAGTCTTCCCTGTCTTGGTTGATTTGACGAACTGTGAGAAGGATGCAGGATTCCAAACTGGATCGCCATCGTCATACCGCAGAGGCTCGGGGTTCGACCAGGTCATGCCCCCATCTTCGGAGATCGTGCACTGTCTTGTGGAATGGATACCCGAAGCCTCATCCCCCTGGCACCGCATAGCGTTGAACAGGCGCTCTCCGCCCAAACAGGTCACTGCGGGTTCGCAGCAGCGCCTTCCTGTGAAGTCCGGTCCCACGGTGATCAGATCGCCAAACGTGAAGTCCAGTGTTGAACCTGCTTCACTCCACCTTGCGCGGGCGTAGATCGTGCCCTCTACCGATGCCCCCTTTACCGTCATACCAAATACCAGAGAGCCGTCTTCCAGCCAGGTATACGCAAGCATGTCCGCCAATGCGCCCCGCTCTCCATACCGCAGCACGGGTGCCCATTGCGTAGCATCGTGGCCTTCCCGGCAGTCGATCACCTGCTGCGAGCCAGACCATGCCAAGCCTCCGTCCCGCGAAATCTGGTAATGCATTCGATAGGTACGTTGCCTGAGATTGCCTGCACTGAACATCGGCTCGTTCGGATCGATATCATAGGTCGAATAAAATGAGATCAGCACATTTGTGTTCGGATCCAGCACGTGCATTGGCACGTTCCGGTGCTCACCCGTCAGGTCTGTGGGATCCTCCTCCGAAAAGTTTGGCTCATCAATCCACGAAACACCTCCGTCCGTGGACCTGCGACGATAGATCCTATCGTGGTAGTAAACCTTCCCTACTGCCGGATCTACCAGCATGCCCTCATCTTTCACCGAAACGAGCAGGTCCGAACCTTCAACATTTGTATACGAAGGATTTTGGGCGTACACCGCCATACCTTCACGTGCGGAAATATAGTGTTCTGTGTCCACCTGAATGTGCATTGCTGGCCTTTCCGGTTTAATTGTGCCATTAAATTGTGGATGTCCTGAACATTCCTGACAGGTGAAAGAATAAACCAGTCCGTCAGGCAAGTAAAGCCCTTTTGTAGGTGGATAATTGCGACACAGCAAATGGGTGCTTCTGCATTATTTTGAGTGGGATTTTTGGAGATTGTTCAGTAGATTAAACACAAAGATGACCGGTTCCTCAGATCCACTTTGCGATTGGGAGAAACAGGAAAACCGATGCACCGATTCCCTCTTCTCATTTTCATTCTAATCATTCTATCCTCGCGAGTTGTCTCGGCAGAGGAGTTGGAACTGGCAATTGGTCTGACACTCCCTCCCTATATTTTCCCTGATACCAAGACAGGACTTGAGCTTGACATCGTTAGGGAATCGTTGGGGTTGGTGGGCTACAGCATAAAACCTGTCCCGGTTCCATTCGCGCGAGTAACAAGGCACTTGACGTCTGGCAAGGTGGACGGTGCACTCACAGTGTCCGAGTCGGCTGGTCTTGAGGATGTGTTCTTTTCAGAGTCACACATCACCTACCACAATGTCGCCGTATCCTTGGCCGGTAACAGATATCGTATCGAAAAGATTGATGACTTGGTGCAAAGGAGCGTGTTGGCATTCCAGAACGCCACGAAATACCTTGGAAGTGAGTATGCGTCGGCAACGAAAAGAAGCAAAGCCTACCACGAAACACATGATCAGAAGAAGCAAGTCTTGCTGCTTTATAAGAAGAGAACCCAGGTCATCATAATCGACATCAACATTTTCAAGTACTACCGACAGCAACTAGAGGATGAGGTAAATCTCGAGGAAGTTACGATTCACGAGATCTTCTCGCCAAGTCCATATAAGGTAGGATTCAGAGCCGCCGGCGTCCGGGACGCATTCAACAAGGGGCTTGCAGAACTTCGCAAAACAGGAAGATACGACGAGATTATCAGGAGTTATATTCACTAAGGTAACGTCGCACTGTGTAGACAGTAAATCGTTCGAGGACTTCATGAATCTGAACAGGATCTTCCAAACTTTCAAACGCGATTCCATCGCCTTCCAATTGCTCACCAGGGTCATCCTGGCATATTTCGCATTAACGGCCTTGCTGCTGGTCGCTCAGGTTGTAATCAGCTATTACAATGTGAAAGACCAGGTGGACAAGGAACTCCGTGTAATCGAGCGAGCCTTTTCCCCAGGGCTGGCCACGGCACTCTGGGATGTTAACACGGAACAGGTGGAAAGCTTTTTCAAGGGTATGTTGGATCTACCCGTTGTCGTTGGGGCGCGTATTGAAGACGAAACCGGTGTGGCAATTGCACAAAGCGGGATCGTACGCACTCAGGAAGGTCAGATTCGAAGGATCAACGAAGACCAGCATATGAAAGCGGTCGAAGGATTCTTGAAGGTATTCGAACATCGTGCCCAGATTCATATAGAGGACAGGTCTGACCTGGTTTTGGTCGGACACATCACCATTTACTCCAGTTCCGATGTGGTAATGGATCGGGTCAAACTCAGCATAGGCCTCACACTCATGCAGTCCTTTCTCGTGGCTGCCGCACTCTGCATAATTTTCATAGGCCTCTTCAAACGACATCTCGCAGGCCCCCTGGGTGTGCTGACCTCGGCAGTGGGTACATTCGATCCAGACAAGGCCGCTGACTTCCGTCTGGATACCGGCATCACTGGCAAGAACGAACTGAAGGTGCTGGAAGAATCATTTGTGGGTATGGCAAACAGATTGGCGAAAGACAGGTCTGAACTCATTGGTTTCAGGGAGGACCTGGAGAAGCAGGTGGGGGAACGGACTGAGGAACTGCACAGAGCCAGCGAACTGTCCGAATACAAGGCAACTACCGAGACCAGCCTGGGAAAACTCGCTGCCGGTCTGCAGGGCACCCTGTCCGCATCCGCCATCGCGGAGCACAGCCTGGATGCGATGGTCGAATTCCTCAACGCGCCCGTCGGCGCCCTTTATGTCCTTCAGGAAGATGGGCAACTCCATCGAATGGCCCATCATGCCCTCCCGCCCGAAGCCGAAGAGGCAAGCATCTTTCCCATGGGATCCGGGTCGGTGGGCTCGGCTGGAAAGTCTCGGCAGACACTCGTCACTGAACCTGGCGATCAGAACTGGTCGGTCTCTTTCGGTCTGGGAAATGCCAAGCCAAAGCAGGTCCTCACTTGTCCACTGATAGGAAACGACGAGTTGGCAGGTGTTGTGGAATTCTGTCTGTTCCAGCAGCTTACTGATGAGCAGATCGCATGGGTTGGTAAGGCCTCGCGAATTGCAGCTACGGCACTCCATTACGCGAGAGAATCGAGGGAAAGAGAACACTCCGAGAAAAGAGTTCGCTTGATCCTGGATTCCACGCCGGATTGCATGATCATTGTCGACGAGAGCGGCCTGATTCAGATGGTGAATGCGATGTCCGAGGAGGTATTCGGCTACACGAGTGATGAAATGATAGGTCGGCCGATTTCCCTGCTCGTACCCACGAGATACCACGAGGCTCATGTGGACCACTTCTCGGGTTATATTCAGAATCCGCTGGCACGAAAACTGGGTGAGGGAAGACCGGTGCAGGCACGCTGCAAGGACGGGTCGGAATTTCCGTCCGAAATCAGCCTGAGCCCCATCGAAACTTCCGAAGGGCTGCTTGTTGTTGCGGCCGTAAGAGATATCTCGGAGCAGCAGCTGGCCGAGGAATCCATGCGTACGCTTTCCCTAGGCTACGGAACGGAGCCCTGCGCTTATCGTCATCACAGATCGTAAAGGAATTGTCGAATATGTTAACGCGAAGTTTACTGAAGTCACAGGATATACGCCTGCTGAGATCATAGGCCGGAACCCAAGAATCCTGAAATCCGGTGCGCAATCACCAGAGTTCTATAAGAACCTCTGGGATACCATTCTCGACGGGCGCGAATGGCGGGGAGAATTCTGCAACCGCAAGAAAAATGGTGAAACGTACTGGGAGCAGGCCTCCATTTCTGGAATCCGAAATGACGCAGGAGAGATTTCGCACTTTGTAGCGGTAAAGGAAGACATCACGAGCCAGAAAAGCGGGGAGATCTGATCGGCAGTCAGAATAAATATTGAATCGGGGAACAACAGTTACTCTTAACTTGGTTTGGAAAATGCTAAAAAATCTAAAAATTCGCCCAAAGCTCCTCCTGTCTCTCCTGGTTGTCGGCCTGATGGCGACCACAGTGACTGGCTTGCAAAGCTACCGTAGTGCGCGGAGCGCATTGAAAAACACGACATTCCAGCAGTTGTCTGGTGTCCGTGAAGCCAGGAAACATCAGATCGAAGCATATTTCGATCGCGTGCGTCGGGAGGCGATAACACTCGCCCAGGGTTCTACGGTCAGGATGGCCCTGAAAGATCTCCGCAAGGGGTTTGAGAATTTGTCCAGTGGGTCGGATCTTGAGTCTAGAAAGGCTGCGCTGATCTCCTACTATTCCGACCAGTTCATTCCCGAGCTTGATCGGCTGGCTGGAAAGGAAGTTTTGACCACGGGAAGGGCGGTTCCGCAGAATCCTGCAGGCGTGCTGCTCCAGGAGCGGTTTATATCGGGCAACCCTAACGGCGTTGGCCTCCGCGATCGACTTGACTCGGTTGGGGACGGTTCGGACTACGACGCGGCGCACGCGTCCCACCATCCCATACTGCGCGAAATAGTCCTTGGTTTGGGATTCTACGATCTGTTTCTAATAGATCACCGAACGGGAAACATAGTGTACTCCGTGTCCAAAGAAACCGACTTTGCCACAAGCCTTTCTCGGGGTCCCTACGCGAATACAAACCTGGCGGACGCGTTCAAACAGGCGCTTTCGGCAGGAAACAAAAAAGAGACTTATCTGGTTGATTTCGAGCGCTATCCCCCATCCCGGATGGCGCCTGCATCTTTTTTTGCGGCTCCAATCCTTGAGAAAGGGGAGCTGATCGGTGTCCTGGCGATCCAGGTAGCAATCGATGAGATCGACAAGATCATGACTGGAGATCACCATTGGTGGGATGAAGGCCTGGGGTCAACCGGCGAAACCTATCTGGTAGGTGAGGATCACACGCTGCGGAGTGATTCACGGTTCCATATAGAGTCACCCGAAGCCTTCTTTGCGTCTCTGGTCGGTCGGTAGATCCCAAGTTGGTGGATCTGATGAGGACCCATGGCACCGGTGTTCGATACCTTACAGTTGAGACCACGGCCTCCACTGAGGCGCTCTCGGGCCAAATGGCAACTCGGATCGTTGAGGATTACCGCGGCGTGCCTGTCCTGAGCGCCTATGCGCCAGTCGACATCAAGGGAGTCACGTGGGCTATTGTTGCTGAAATCGATGCCTCCGAGGCCTTTGCACCCATAGATGACCTCTACAACAAGTTGGTGGCTACCACACTCGCTCTGTCAGCTGGAGTTGTCCTTCTGGGTTTGCTTCTGTCCAGAACCATATCCCGTCCGATTATTCGCCTCACCGAAGGAATAGAGGTCTTCAGAGGGGGAGACCACAGCCATCGCATCCAGGCCGAGACTACGGACGAAATTGGCTCCCTCACCGGGGCATTCAACACGTTAATGGCCGATCTCGAAGCGCGTGAGAAGGCTCGTGAGAAAGATGAGCAGGATCTCAAGGCCTACTCTAACCAGGTGGAACAAAGATCCAGGGAGTTGGAGCGACTTTCGGATTCGGCCAACGAAAAGCTGTCTGAAGAATCCAGTCTGGCAAACCTGGCAGCACGGCTCCAGGGAAACCTTACCGTGGCCGAGGTATGTGAACCGGCGCTGGATTCGATCGCGGAATTCCTTCAGGGGCCGGTGGGTGCGCTTTATGTACTTGAAGACGATGACAGACTGCACAGATATGCATCCCTTGCCTTGCCCCCCGAGGCAGAAGAAATGACCTCCTTTGCGCTTGGCTTCAGCAGCGTGGGTCAGGCCGCCCGATCGCGTAAAACAGCTTTGCAGGTGCCTTCAGAGGACACCTTCCCGGTAAGTTTTGGGTTTGGCAGGGCATCATCCACGCAAGTCGTCACCTGCCCGCTCATCGCAAACAACGAAGTGGCGGGGGTTGTGGAGCTCTGTCTCTTGATGGATGCCACAGAGGACCAGATCCGGTGGTTGGAAAAAGCTGCAGAGATCGTGGCAACGGCCATCAGATTCGCCCGTCAGGCCAGGGAACGTGAGGAAGCGGAAGAAAGAACAAGGCTGATCCTCGTCTCCAGCGCCGAGGGCCTTTTTGGCCTTGATTCGGAGGGGAAAGCCACATTCGTAAATCCAGCCGCCTGTGAAATTCTGGGTTACGAACCGCAAGACCTGATTGGACAACCTACCCACGCATTGATCCATCATACCCGCCAGGATGGAACACACTATCCTGTGGAAGATTGTCCGATGCGAGCGGCTTTCACAACGGGCGTGGTGACCACCGTGGATGACGAGGTCCTGTGGCACAAGGACGGACACGAAATTCCCATCGAGTATACAGCGACGCCGATCAGGAAAGAAAACCACATCGTCGGTGCGGTAATCAGTTTCCGGGATATTACCGAAAGAAGGAAGGCGGAAGGCAGACTCATTTTTACCCGCAACGTCGTCCAGAACGCAGGCCCCATGCTCTGGGTGCGTCCGGAAGACGGCAGTATCGACTATGCCAACCGTGCTGCATGCCACCATCTCGGATACACGGTCGATGAATTGAAGCAGATGCATGTACCGGATTTTGACCTGGATTTCGGCTTCGAGAAATTCGCAGCCCTTTTGGATCAGCTCCGGTCCTCAGTAGACCCGGTAACGATCGAGGGCCAACATCGAACCCAAGATGGCCACATGGTGGATGTTGAGACCACCGTGTTTCTATCGGAGTTCGATGGAAACATGCTGCTGATCGCCAGCTTCAAGGACGTAACCGAGAGAAAACTTGCCGAAGCTGCAATGAAAGAAGCCAGAGATATAGCGGAAGCGGCCTCGCAAGCCAAAGCAGACTTTCTTGCCAACATGAGCCACGAGATCCGGACACCGATGAATGCCATTGTCGGAATGGCACACCTGGCTCTGCGAACGGACCTGGACCCCAAGCAAAAGGATTACCTCGCGAAGATTCAGAGTTCCGGTCAACACCTCCTGGGGATCATCAACGACATTCTGGACTTCTCAAAGATCGAGGCCGGGAAGCTGGATGTTGAGAACGTGGAATTCGATCTGGATAAGGTGCTGGACAATGTGGCGAACCTGATCGGTGACAAGGCCTCGGCAGCCGGCCTCGAACTCATTTTTGACATAGACCCTGGGATTCCCAGGGATCTCAAAGGTGACCCCCTCCGTCTGGGCCAGGTCCTGATCAACTATTCCAACAACGCGGTCAAGTTCACGGAAGAGGGTGAAATCGTAATCCGTATCCTAAAGGTGGAAGACGGGGAAGAAGGGGAAGACGACCTCCTCGCAAGATTCGAAGTGCAGGATACCGGTATAGGTCTCACTCAGGAGCAGAAAGACCGGCTCTTCCAATCCTTCCAGCAGGCCGATACGTCTACCGCGCGGAAGTATGGTGGGACAGGCCTGGGACTCGCGATCTCAAAGCAGTTGGCTGCCCTTATGGGTGGCGAAGTCGGCGTTGAGAGCGAACCGGGTGTAGGAAGCACGTTCTGGTTCACCGCCCGGCTGGGCATAGGCGAACCCCAGGAGCGGGTCTTCATACCTGCCCCCGACCTCCGAAACCGTCGCGTACTCGTGGTTGACGACCACGATCTTGTCCGTGAGACAATGTCGGAGATGCTCACCAGTATGACCTTTCGTGTGGATATGGCTTCCTCTGGAGAAGAGGCGCTGGAAGCCATCACCAGGGCCGACGCCGGAGGCGATCCCTTTGAAATCGCCTTTATGGACTGGCGTATGCCCCCGGGCATAGATGGAATCGAGGCCGTTAGAAGAATGGCGAAACTGAAACTGACCGGGCGGAAACCGCACCCTGTCATGGTCACAGCTTACGGGCGGGAGGAAGTATTCAAAGAGGCCGAGGGGGCAGGGATCGAAGTATCCCTGGTCAAACCCGTAAATCCGTCCCTCCTGTTCGACGCCTCCATCCGGGCGTTGGGCGGCGAACTCACCAGTCAGGAACTGGGCAGGAGGTCCAGTGATGGTGCAACTCAGACCAATGATTTGGAAGCGGTCAAGGGGGCTCGCATCTTGTTAGCGGAGGATAACTTGCTCAATCAGCAGGTAGCCGTTGAGTTGCTAACCGATGCCGGATTCAAAGTTGACGTCGCGGAAAATGGGAAACGCGCTTTGGAAATGGTGTCTGAGAATACCTACGATGCAGTATTGATGGATGTCCAGATGCCGGAAATGGACGGGGAACAAGCGACCAGGGAAATTCGCAAACTTCCCGAACATGCTGAGCTGCCCATCCTGGCCATGACCGCAGGAGCTATGGAGGCGGACAGGGAGCGCTGCATCGATGCGGGTATGAACGCACACGTGGCGAAACCCATTGATCCGGAGGCCCTGTTCCAAACCTTGATTGAGTGGATCAGTCCCGGCTACGGCGCACCACCCACTCAGAACGACGTCGAACCAGATACCCACCAGCCGGCTGCTACGGAGTCCGAAGTTGATATACCAGGTCTGGATTACCGGGCTGGGCTGGGCAGGCTCATGGAAAAACACGAACTATTCCATCGCATGCTGCGTCAGTTCCGAACCGGACCCGAGTCCGTAACCGTATCAACTGTCAGTCAGTTGCGAAAAGCGGGCGACAGACAGGCTGCGGAACGAAGTGCCCATTCGCTCAAGGGTGTTGCTGCCACACTGGGCGCGGATGAGTTGGCCGGGAGAGCCGGAAAACTTGAGGCCTCCATCAAGGACGCCGCGGAAGATTCACAGATCGATATTCTGCTTGCCGAGGTGGGCGAAGAACTCGATCGCTTGATCGAGGCCATTGGTGTAGCGCTTCCTGATGAGAAAACCACCGATGAACCTGCTGTTGCTCCCGAAGATGTCGATTGGGTATCCGCAAAAGCAATCTTGGAGAAACTGGATGGCATGCTTGAAGGAAGCGACGGTGCGGCCATAGAACTCTACGAAGAGCACGCCGACCTTGTAAAATCTGCCCTGGGATCGGATGCCGGCACAATCGAGGAATCCCTGCTGAACTGGGATTTCGGCACGGCCCTCGACGCCCTCCGCTCTGCAATGTCCATTTCCGAACACCTGTCTGCACCTCCCCCTTTGAAAAAGGGGGACTGAGGGGGATTTGCCTTTAAATTTACCTTTCATCAGTGCCCCCCCGTACGATCGAGCTGGGCCGTAGGCCCTGGTCGAGATCCCAGGATAGCCAGAAGCCTATTCGCCTTTGCCTACCTGCTTACTGGTCCACGGCATCTGGCAATTCATTCACACCTGCAGTCTTGGCAGGCTCGGAACACCCGTACTTTCCTTGATTCTGGCCGTGACTTACCGAGTAGAATTTACACCCTCTAATCAATTCTCTATAGAAATCCCTTGCCTCCGTACCATAGTACGGAGGCTATCTTTCTTGTAGGAGGCACCCAATAGGAGCGATGACGATCGGACCTCTGGCCAAACGTGCAGGTGTAAATGTCGAAACCATACGCTATTACGAACGCCGTGGGCTTATAGATCAACCCGGCAGGCCGGAAGCGGGTTTCAGAAAATATTCACCCGCATCGGTAGACCGAATCAGTTTCATCAAACGAGCGCGAGAACTGGGCTTCACGCTCAAAGAGGTTTCCGAACTACTCCTTTTGCGGGTTGATCCGGATTCTAAATGCGAGGATGTCAGAACTCAAGCGATGATCAAAATCGAGGACATCGCCAGTAGAATAAAGACACTTCAACAAATGAAGAAATCTCTGGTGAAGCTGGCAGAAGCGTGTGACCAGAGGGCCCCCACAAGCGAGTGCCCGATCCTGGAGGCGCTTGGTTCGAATGAGGATACAGATGATTGAAGTTGAGCTGGTATATGATATAGACTGTCCGAACGTTCCCGCCACGAGAGAACAGTTGCGTTCTGCCTTGGATCTGGCTGGACTTCCTCCTGAGTGGCAGGAGTGGGATCGGTCGGCGGAAACCAGTCCCGAGCACGTTCGGCTGTTCGGATCGCCCACCATCCTGGTCGATGGCCAGGATGTCGCAGGAGCACCGCCTTCCGGTGAGGCCAATTGCTGTAGAGTCTATTCAAATGAAAATGGCGTCCTTGCCGGCACGCCATCGGTTGAGACCATTCTTGCGGCAATTCACGGTAGTCGCTCCGAATCAGGACCGGTCGGACCAAACCAGGGAACGATTCGCAGAGGCTTCGCCGCCCTTCCAGCTATCGGGGTAGTGATGATCCCCGGTCTCTCTTGTCCCGCCTGCTGGCCTGCCTACGCAGGGCTACTGAGTTCTCTCGGCATAGGGTTCATGGATTTCACACCCTACTTGCTGCCTGTTACATTGGTTTTCCTTTCCCTGGCTGTATTCTCTCTGGGTTACCGGGCAGGAACACGCCGCGGCCGCTTGCCACTCTTGCTGGGCATTGCGGGGGCGATCGCTCTGGTACTCGGAAGGTTTGTTATCCCCACATCCGCAGGGACATACAGCGGCATATCGCTGCTGGTTATTGCATCGATCTGGAATTCTTGGCCTTTGAATAAAGGAAAATCAGAAACCTGTCCAGACTGCGACAAACACCCTGAAATCGAGGAGGAAATAGCGTGAGAGTCAGGAGTCTCTCCGCACCCCGGTATTGTTCCGGAAGCCACCCCGTGCGATCGAGCTGGGCCGTGTCGGACTGTCCGTCCCTCGAGGCCTAACGTCAAATGTCGCGTTAGAGTCGGGACTCTCTCCGCACCCCGTGTTTTCCCAGAAACAACCCCGTATGATCGAGCTGGGCCGTAGGCCCTGGTCGAGATCCCAGGATAGCCAGAAGCCAGTTCGCCTTTGCCTACCCGCTTACCGGCCAACGGCAACTGGCAATTCATTCACACCTGCAGATCCCCAAAAAAGAAGGCGCCGGGAGTAATGCCCGGCGCCTTCTTTTACATTCTCCTATGCTAAAACGATATCAGTGCGAATGAACCGGCAGCCCATCGTGCGAGTGATCGGATATACCATGATGTCCCTCACTTTCCTTCCCGACCGGATCCACGTGAATCATTGCCCGGGACAGGAAGGTCAGGTGATGCATAAGCTGGTGATGGACCTCCTTTGATATCTCGTGCCCCTCTTCAACACTAAGACCTGGATCCACGGCGATATTGACCTCGGCTTGCAGCCGATGTCCCAACCATCTCGCTCTGACTTCTGATACCTCCTGAACACCCTCCACGTGCCGTGCCGCGTGGCGGATCTCGTCAACGTGCTCCGGCTCCACTCCATCCAGCATTCTTGTGAACACTGCCTTCCCGGACTGCCAGACGATCCCCAGAATCGCTATAGTGATCCCCAGGCCGATCAAAGGATCCGCCAGGGGATAGCCCAACCATACGCCCGCTGCTCCACCCAGTACGGCAAGACTCGTCCATCCGTCCACCCTGGCATGATATCCGTCTGCGATCAATGCCGCGCTGCTGATTTCCTTACCTACCCTAATCCGAAAGACCGCCACGGCCTCATTACCCGCGAAACCAACAACCGACGCGATCACCAGAGCCAGCAAGTGTGTAACTGGCTTCGGATTTATCAACCGATCGATCGACTCATATCCCGCTACGATTGCGCTGAACAATATCGTCATCACGATAACGACGCCGGCGATATCCTCAACGCGTCCATACCCATATGGAAACTGTTTGGTCGGCTTCCTCCGCACGAACATGAATGCAATCCACAGGGGGTATCGCCGTTGAGGCGTCACCAAAGTTGTGAATCGTATCCGCAAACAACGCCACACTGCCCGATAGGATAACGATAGATACCTGAAAGAGGGCCGTAGCCATCAAGCCGATGAAGGACCACTTGATCGCCCAGATCCCCCGATCGGTGGTCGCAATCGTCGGATCGATTACGCCATGCGTATGGCCGTGTCCATCGCTTCCGTGAGAATGTCCGTGCCCATGTGAGTGCCCACCTTGGCTGTGGCTTTTCTCGTCGTGGTCCTGACCGTCATGCTCATGATCGTTGTGCTTGTAATCGTCATGATCGTGCTTGTCCTGGTCGTGACCGTCTTGACCGTCTTGATCGTGTTCGTCGTTGTCGTGCTTATCGTGAGAATGACCGTTCTGTGACATAGTAGTCGTCTTTTCTTGAGAAAAGTGAAAAAGGTTTAACTGACTGCATACAATATATACCCTCTACTCGCCTGGCACCCGCGAAAAGTAGCATTCGAGCTCATTTCAATCTGTAGCGAGTATCTCAGAGTCAGGTGATGCAACTGCAAGCTATAGAAGTCTCATCGGACGCTGCAAACTTTTAAATCCACCTACTTCAGGTGTTTGATGTCGGTATACTCACCGGACGTCTTCAGAGTAATAGTCATAGCTTTGGAGGTCCGATTTCTCCAAAACCATCCATGGCTGCCGTCGAACGCAGCTTCGATAACCCCTTCACGCTTCTCCTCGGAACCTTTGCTGTAATTGTGATAGTTGATATTTAGCTTCTTGGAATCACCGTGCACGTCGAAGTTTGCCCGCCCGCCATCTGTCCACCAGGTGTAGTCCACTTTACCCCCCTTCTCCATCACCACTTTGATTTCGGTGCCCTCATTGGGCACAAGACTCACCTTCATCTCGTGGGACAATACTGTCGCCTCTGATTTTTCGGATACGGGCAGGGATGGCGCCGCTATCGGCTCGGAGGGAGGAACAATCTGAAGGTTGAGGGCGATTGGCTCTCCGGTGTGGGCAGCAACGACTTCCTGGGCTAAGGAGACCTTTATTTCTCCCATCTTGCGCAATCCCAGGATCTTCCCAATGCCGGTCGGGTCGATGCCATATTCTGCCGGAAGTATAGCAACGAGCAGTAGTAATATTGCAACCAGCACGGCCACCACTGTAGACTTGATCAGTCTTTCTGTTGAGGGCAAGTCAGCGCCGGAAGGGATGTTCGAGTTGTTCATGGACGTTTCCTTTTCTGAGAACAGAACCAATGATGCGTCAAACTACGAACTAAAAAACCCGGCGAGATGGTAGCCAATGAGCATGAATCCCGCTGTCATCGTAACCGTGTTTGCAGTGTAGGCCTGCCGAAGGAAGCTATCTGAACGTCGCCAGAAACCCATGGCGATCAAGATCCCGGCAAGGGCGAGTATCTGCCCAAGCTCTACTCCAACATTAAAAGCGAGCAGGTTGGGTATCAAGCCATTTGGCGACATCTCATAGTCCAATACTTTTGTGGCCAGGCCGAAGCCGTGGAAAAGGCCGAAGCCAAACGTTGCGATCTTCGTACTGGGTTGGAACCCGAACCATCTTTGGTAAGCGCCCATATTGTCCAGAGACTTGTACACAACGGAAAACCCAATAATCGCATCAATGATGTAGGCGTTCACGCTGATTTCCAAAAGGACTCCGCCAAGCAGCGTAATAACGTGGCCGGCAGCAAACAAAGTGACATATACGCCGACATCCTTCAGACGGTAAAGGAAGAAGATCACACCCAGAAGGAACAGTAAATGGTCATACCCGGTCATCATATGCTTCGCGCCAAGATACAAGAACGGAAAGAGCGTCGTCCCGGAGCTTTCCTGAATGAAGCCTTTGTCACCATCCGTCACCCCGTGAGCGGAGGCATCAGAAACGATGCCAAATCCTAACGTGACGCATACCAGCAAGACGGCCAGGAGGCCGTGATTAAAGGTGCACGAAGAGCTTTGAACCTTTGCCATCTTTCACCTCACCATAGGGGTTTGGTTGTTTATGTAAACAATATATAAATGGCGCGTTTTCGCCGCCCGTGAAATTTGGCGCAACCCGTCCCCTCAATCGGCGGCAATGTTCACCGACTCGACTTCGGGTACAACACTGAACCATTTGAAAAGGGCCGGAATTACAAGCAAGGTCAACGCCGTCGAAGTCACAAGACCACCTACCACGACCGTTGCGAGTGGGCGCTGGACCTCACTCCCTGTCCCGCTCGAAACAAGAAGGGGGATCAATCCCAGTGCTGTAGTGAGCGCAGTCATCAACACGGGCCGAACGCGAGTGCATGCACCATCCACCGAGGCCTGATCTACGGGTATCCCATCCTCGATCTGTTCGTTGAGATAGGAGACCAACACCATGCCGTTCTCCAACGCAATCCCGAACAGCGCAATAAATCCTACTGAGGCAGGCACGGAGAGATTCTGGCCGGTCAGCCACAGTCCAAGAACTCCTCCAACCAGGGCCAGTGGAATATTCAGGAGTATAAGGGCAGAGTACTTAACAGAATTAAAACTGGAGTAAAGGAGCAGGAAGACAATCAACAAGGTAACGGGGATCACCACTGCGAATCGCTTGTTCGCCTCCTGCTGAAGTCGAAACTGTCCACCCCATGTCAGAAGATACCCCGGTGGTAGATCCACCGACGCTTCGATAGCCTGTTGGCCATCGGCTACGAATGAACCGATGTCTCGCCCGATCACATTGCATTGTATAGTAATGAATCGCTGGTTGTTCTCGCGTGTGATCTGTCTTGGACCGATGATCTCCTCGATCGAAGCCAGGTCGATCAAAGGCACCCGGACACCATCTGGCGCCTGGATAAGCACCCTCCCAACATCACGCGCGGTACTCCTCGCGTGTTCAGGATAACGTACCAAAATGTCGAATCTGCGAATCCCTTCAAACACCTCACCTGCAACTTCACCTCCTATAGCTGCCCGGAGGACTCCCTGAACATCTTCCACATTCAATCCGTACCTGGCAATTTCGCCTCGGTCGACTCGAATCAACAACTGCGGAGTCCCCCCTACCTGATCAACCTGCACATCTGATGCACCCTCAACCTCACGGATAACCGCCGCAATCCGGTCCGCCTGGGTTTTCAGTACATCCAGATCCTCGCCGAACAGTTTAATGGCCAGTTCGGCGCGAACGCCTTCCAGCAATTCATCCACAGACATCGCAATGGGTTGCGTGAAATTTACCAGAATACCGGGAATATCGCCCAACCGTGCTCGAATTACTTCAACAAGCTCCTCCTGGGTGCTCGCCTCACGCCACTCCGCTTGCGGTTTGAGGCGCACATACATCTCTGCACTGTTCACAGGATCCGTATGCGCACCTATCTCACCGCGCCCTATCCGTGTAACGACACCGGTAACTTCATCGATATCCATAATTCGCCGCTCTACCAGCAGCGTCAGCCGGGTGCTCTCAGTGAGAGATATGGAAGGTGCCATTGTCAGCCTTGTAACGATCGTCCCTTCCTGGAGTTCAGGTGTGAACTCGGATCCGAGCCTGGGGAATATGACAGCACCCAGCACGAGGAGAAAAGCGGAAACCAGGACAGCCAACTTCCTGCCATTCACGAACCGGGTGACGATAGGTCGATAGATGTCGGTAATGCGGCCCAGGATACGATCTCCGATCGTCCTGCCGCCGTCCGGCCGCTTCAGCAACATGCTCGATAGAACCGGGGCGAGCATGATCGCGAATACAAGCGAACCGAACATGGCCAGGGCAACGGTGTACGCAAGGGGCCGAAACGTCTTCCCCTCGACACCTTGAAGGGTGAAGAGTGGCAGGAATACGACAACGATGATACTGATGGCGAATAGGATGGGTCTCCCAACCTGTTGACACGCTCGGACCACCACCTGTTCCTTTGTTTCACCTGTTCGTGATTCGCGAAATCTACGGTCCACATTCTCGACCATCACAAGGGTGCCATCCACCATCATGCCAATGGCGATCGCCAAACCGCCGAGTGACATCAGATTCGCCGATAGGCCAAAGTATCTCATACACAAAGTCGCAAACAGGATCGAGAATGGGATCGATAACGCAACGACAAGACCAGGTCGGAGAGAGCCCATGAACACGACCAGTACCAGTGCGACAAGTACGATGCCCTGGAGAAGTGCCGAGGTTACTGTGGACACACACGCAGCCACCAGCGTCTTCTGCTCATAATAGGGTACCAGGCGAATCCCCTTCGGCAAGATGCCGTTGATCTCTTCCATTTTCTCCTCAACCCGGTCTATTACCGTGGAGGAGTTGGTACCGAAAAGCTTCACCACCATTCCGGATACCACCTCTTCGATCCCGTTACGCGTTTGAACGCCTCGGCGGACCGCGCCCCCCAGCCGAATTTCTGCCAGTTGGCGCAGGTATAAAGGGCGTCCGTCGTCGGCGCGAATCACAATATTCTCGAGATCTTCCACCGAAGACGCCAGGCCTACTGAGCGAACGATGTATTCCTCCGCATCCTTCTCGATGAATTGTGCACCCACATTCAAATTGTTGGCGCGGACCCTCTCGATCACGTCACCAATGGTCACATTATATTGAAGCAGCGCCTCTGGATCGACTACCACCTGATACTGTTTTACATAACCACCGATGCCCAGCACTTCCGTTACGCCGGGCACGGTCTGCAAGTGGAACTTGACCAGCCAGTCCTGGATCGAACGCATCTCCTCCAGACTCCGTTCTCCAGTTTCGTCTTCCAGATAGTAGAACAGGACCAGGCCCATACCTGTAGATATCGGTCCCAGCGAGGGTTCACCGAAACCTTCTAGAATTTGCTCTCGAGCCTCCTGCAACCGCTCGTTCACAAGCTGTCGCACGAAATAAATGTCCAGATCATCCTCGAAGTACACATTCACCACAGACAGCCCGAAATTCGACACGGAGCGGATGTTCACGACGCCAGGCAGCCCATTCATAACCGTCTCAACGGGGTAGGTAACGAATTTCTCGATCTCTTCCGGTGCAAGTCCCTCCGTAACGGTGAAAACCTGAACGAGATTTGGCGAAACATCTGGAAACGCATCCACAGGCAGCTGGTTGTAGCTGTAGAAGCCTGCACCGGCCACCAGCACGCCAAGGACCAGGACAAGCAACCGACTCCTCATGCCAAATTGGATCATTGCATCGATCATAGGGTGTCCCTGTTTGGTTAGTGACTGTGTCCGGATTGGAATTCAGACTTCTGGATCTGTGTTTTGAGAGTAAATGCACCCGCCGACACGATAGATTCGCCTGCGCGCACACCCGAAACGATTTCCACCAGTGCTTCTGTGGATTCGCCCGTCAAGACTTCACGCAGCTCGAACTTGCCTTCTTTATACACGAACAGCACTTCACGCCCTTCGTAGACCTGAACAGAATGGATAGGTACGGCCACGGATACCGGTCTTCCTCCGGTTGTCACACCGGCCTTTACGAACATCCCCGGCCGCCAGATTCCTGTCACATTATCCACAACCGCGCGTGCACTGGCTGTCCGGGTAACTTCATCGATCACGGGACTGACATAAGAAATCTCGGTGTAAATACGTCCTTCGCCGCCTTCTCGATCCTGAAGGAAGACACGCATGCCTTTGCTTATCCGTCTCAAGTCCTTCTGATACACTGTCAGGATCGCCCAGACCTCTGCCAGATCTGCAACGGAAAATACCTCCGTATCCTCGTCCACCGATTCACCAAGGGTGATGTGCTTCTTCACCACCACTCCGTCGAAAGGGGCTCTGATCTCGAACCGTGTGAAGGAGATGTCCGGCTGATCGGGAAGCTGGTCCAGATACTTCTGCGAGAATCAAAGTGCATGCAATTTCTGCTCCGCCGAACGGGCAGCGATTTCCGATTCGGCAAGCCTCTGTTTTGCGGCCAGAAAGTCGCGTTCAGAGGATATGCTCTGTTTCCAAAGCCGGTTTTCACGCACAAATGAGGTCCTGGTCAAATCTCGCCGCTCTACTGCCGCAAGAAATCCGGACTTCAGATCCGAGAGTTCGCGACTGTCGATGATTGCCATTACATCACCGGATCGAACACGATCTCCCAGACCCACATTTACTTTGCGGACAACACCTGCAACACGAGGGACCACATGTGCGAATCTGTCCGGGTTTACCACGATCTCCCCCGAAAGTTCAACAGTCGGGCCAATGAATCCACGCTCGGCCTTCACGATTTGGATGTCGAACTCCGTGATTTCCTCCTCGCTTAGATGAACGGATCCTTCATCGTGATAACCCTCATCATCTGAAACGTGACTTGATATTTCTTCTTTCTCGTGCTTGTCACGCGCTTTCCCTGCAGCGGCCGCCATCGTCCATTGGGAACCCAACCAGAAAACCATCACACCAAAGATGAATAGGATCAGGTATTTGTACTTTTGCGATTTTCGCATTACAAAGATCCTCCCGTAGCTCGCGCCATTTCCGCCCTGGCGCGTCTATATTTGTAGATCGATTCGAAATACGCAATTTTGGTTTCAGTCAGGGTCTTCTGTGCACCCAGGACCTCGAGGTAGGACGCCTTGCCCTGTCGATAACTCTCCGAAGCAACCTCGTAGACCGCCTTGGCCAGTTCCAAAACCCCACCCTCGAATGCCTCCACCCTTTTCCGCGCCGTAGAAAGCGCCGAGTAGCTCACCTCTACATCGAGTGAGGCCGTCCTTCTGAGCGCCTCCCTCGTCGCCTCAGCCTTTCTCACCTCGGCGGCAGCTGCATTCACTTCCCCCCTTTGTCGGAACAGAGCCCACATAGGGATCTCGAATCCGAACGACGTCCGCCAATAGGAAGTTCTGCTGCCGGGAGCGCCCACCGTTTGCCGTGAAATACCAAGATTCAAATCAGGTACCAGGGATGCCACGGTCCCGGACATGGACGATTTAGCACTCAAGAATTGTAGCTGAGCCCCTTTTAAGTCAGGTCGTCTGGACCGGGCCCGCTCCTTGAGATCCATCAGGCTGTCGGAGACTGGGTCCAGCGTAAACTCACCTTCGATTTCTATCGAAGCAGAACCGTCCTGACCCAGAAGTGCGCGTAGAGCGGCCTTGGATGAGGCCAGTTGGCTTTCCGCTTCAGCGTAGTTATTTTTCGCCAGGGCCTCTTGAACTCGTGCGCTCATCACCTCCAGTTTCGCTACGTCTCCCGCGTCGAATCTCACGAGAGTCTTTTTGGCAAAATCCTTTGCCAAACGCAAGTTCTCTTCGGCGGCACCCAGGATCTTCTTGTCCGCCAAAACACGGTCGAAATTGATTTCGACGAGGGTTGCGATGTCCAGACGAGTGGCCTCCAGCGCCGTGTATCGAAGGGCCTCCGCCTCATGTGCAGATGCGCGCTGTTGGAACCACCACTTGAAGGGCGACTTGATTTTCTGTGTGATGCCAATTGTCCTTTCGCCGAACTTACCGGTGTCAAAAATTCCGGGGAGTTCTTCGTATTCGAATTCGAGTTCAGGATTTTCAAGAGAAATTGCAACAAGCCGGCGTGCCCTTGCAACTTCCCATTCAGCTTTGGCTGAGGCCACCTTCGGGTTGTTCTCAAGCGCAATCTGCTTTGCTGCGGATCTCGTCAAATGCTGTGCCGAAACCAAATCACTGCTCGAAGACGCAAGCGTGATGGTGGCCAATACTACCAGACGGGTGTACATAGAACTCCTCCAGAATACACGGATCAAACGAAATGCATTGTTCGCACTTCGAGACGGCAAACAATCCCTGCACAACTGGAGGAATCAGATGATCAAGACAACCTGCGAGAGTGTAGAAAGAATGGAACTTGGCGGGAATTTGAAAAGTAGGAGTGGAACCAACTGAACGACACCATCCAGTACTGAATGTTTACCGAGACTGTAGTGAACGAGCAGCGACGTGCCCGGCCCCTTGCGCGTTACTGGATCGACATCCACGGGTACATCTTCACAGATGCCGCAGTGAGACAGGTCTAATGAATTGTTCCTTGCACCTTGAATTTTGCCTGGCTCCTGACAGATGCCGCTCAGGCCAGCAAGCTCAACTTCGATGTGACCATCGTCTCCCACGCACAGAATCTGCCCCGTTGTCCAGAGATAGCTCGAGAGCATTATTGTGAACGTAAGAAATAGCACAACAGTAATTTGGAGCACATTCTTCATCAAATGGTCTGCACTTGTGGGTGTCGCACCAGGGGAGAGCCTGTTGGAAATGATATCCGTAACAATTGAACAACTGTTCATATGAAAACACTGCCTTTGCACTTGCCTGTCAACCTCGAATGTCCCCACACTTTCTCTAAACTTTCATTTGCCAATGGCCTTTGACGCCTCTCTCCTCCTTCCCCGCTTTTCTAGTTGACGCCCGGCGCTCGATTATTTATGTTCGAGCTTTCATCTTCAGCCCCGCACCACGTCCAATCCACGCCCGCGCCTTCCCCACTCAATCGCGGCCAGCGCAGTACCAAATTCAGAGGGAGGAAGTAAAAATGAGCGGAACCCCTGAGCGGCTCGAAGCCATAGCCGCAGTGACTAAGTATAAACCGTCATCCTCACCGCTGAACTTCGTTGAGACCCCTTCCAGCGAACTCTTTGGCTCCAATGTCTTCAGCATGAAGGTCATGAAAGCCAGGCTTCCCAAGGAAACATTCAAGCGCCTCCAGAGAACCATCGAACAGGGAAAAAAGCTGGATCCCAGTGTGGCCGACGTCGTTGCTGCCGCAATGAAGGATTGGGCCATTGAGAAAGGCGCAACACACTACACGCACGTCTTTTACCCGCTAACGGGACTAACCGCGGAGAAACACGACAGTTTCCTTCAGCCCGACGGCCAGGGTGGTGTGATGAACGAATTCTCCGGCGCCCAGTTGATCCAGGGCGAACCGGACGCCTCCAGCTTTCCCTCGGGCGGCATTCGACAAACCTTTGAAGCCCGAGGATACACGGCGTGGGACGTGACCAGCCCGGCATATATTTACGAAAACCGGAATGGCGCCACGTTGTCGATTCCCACTGCGTTTGTCTCCTGGACTGGAGAGGCCCTCGACAAGAAAACACCTGTGCTTCGGTCCATGCAGGCACTGGACAAGCAGGCCCGTCGAATTCTCGAGCTGTTCGGTCATTCTGAAATCTCCATGGTCGCATCAACAGCAGGCCCCGAACAGGAGTACTTCCTGATAGACAGGAACTTTTACTTTGCCCGTCCGGACCTGCTCAATGCTGGAAGAACTCTTTTTGGTGCACCACCACCCAAGGGCCAGGAGTTCGACGACCATTACTTTGGTGCAATTCCCGAGCGAGTGCTCTCCTTTATGCTCGATTGTGAACGCGAGCTCTTCAAACTGGGTGTACCAATCAAGACGCGACATAATGAAGTCGCCCCGGGCCAGTACGAAATCGCTCCGTTGTTCGAGACCAGCAACGTGGCCACAGACCACCAGCAGTTGATCATGACCACCCTTCGTGCTGTCGCAGAGAAATATGGCATGGCCTGCCTGACCCACGAAAAGCCCTTTGCAGGGGTGAACGGGTCCGGAAAACACGTCAATTTCTCACTGGGCAATGCTACCCAGGGCAATCTCCTGGATCCGGGTGATACACCGCAAGAGAACGCCCAGTTCCTTGTGTTCTGCGCTGCGGTAATTCGAGCGGTCAGCACACACGCGACCCTGCTCAGAGCCGTTGTCGCCTCGGCCGGAAATGATCACCGCCTGGGTGCCAATGAAGCGCCACCGGCAATCATCTCCATATTCCTTGGCGATGTGCTTGCAGAGGTCTTCGAACAAATCAAAAGTGGTGGCACAAAGACTTCTCGGAAAGCACGAACGCTCACAATCGGGGCAGACGTCCTCCCAACGCTTCCAATGGATTCAGGTGACAGAAACCGGACAAGCCCCTTCGCGTTCACCGGGAACAGGTTCGAATTCCGGGCGGTGGCTGCCAACCAGTCCATTGCCGGTCCTCTGGTCGTAATGAACACGGCCGTTACAGAATCCCTGGACTTCATGGCCACCAACCTCGAAAAGGCCACCAAGGGCGATCCAAAGAAGCTGAACGCCGCGGTGCAGAAGCTTCTCAGGGAAACCATTACAGAACACAGTCACATCATCTTCAATGGCGATAACTACACGGACGAGTGGCATCAGGAAGCGGAATCACGCGGCCTGCCCAACCTCAAAACCACGGTCGATGCCCTGCCAGCGCTAACCTCCAGAAAGTCCGTGTCCCTCTTCTCCAAATACAAAGTGCTCTCGAAGCGAGAATTGGAAAGTCGCCTGGAAATTTACCTCGAACAATACGTGAACACGGTTCGGGTTGAGGCCAACTTGACCGTGGAAATTTCCAAAACAGTCATCTTCCCATCCGCCATTCGCTACCAGGGTCAATTAGCTGGCACGTGTGCGAGTCTCAGGCAGTTGGACTACACCTTCGACACAGACACCCTGGACCACGTCACGGAAATGGTAAAAGGACTTCAAGACAGCACAGCCAAACTTAACAGACTTCTGGAACACGAGGGCCACCACAACATCCTCTCCGAAGCGAAGCATGCCTGTAACAAGGTTTTGCCCGCCATGCTCAAAGTCAGAGAATACGGAGACGAACTCGAAAAAGTCGTTGCCGATGATCTCTGGCAGCTACCAACCTACCAGGAAATGCTGTTCATCAAATAGTCCCCACCGCATAACAGAAAGGGCCCCGCCGACAAAATCGGCGGGGCCCTTCGCTTTTCTATCAATCCTTCACTTATTCAATCTGCAAAAGCCACCACTAAAAGAATTCACCAAAGCGATCCCAACCTGTATGCTGTGCGCCGTTCCGTGGAGTACCAACCCTTGTTACCCCTATTCACTCGGTAGAAGGCAAATGTAAGGGTGGACATCGTGATCACTCTCGAGTCAGGCCACAGGGTCCAGGTCAAGGATTTCAAGACCAGGGGTCCAAGGACCCCTGGCTAAGATACGGTGCCCCTTCAGGGCACGAAGGCAAAGACGGGAACGAAAAAGTTGATTTTGAATCCCAAGATCCGTTTCAAAATAAAATCAACCGACCCATCTCCGCCTGTATGCTGTGCGCCGTTCCGTGGAGTACCAACCCTTGTTATCCATTCAAACCGTGCTGGCCACAATATCCCGTGAATCCTCACACACAATTCGCACAGCGCCTCTGGCCCCGCGCCAAGCGGAGTCTTTTGGTCACTTTTCGTCGGTAAAAAGTGACTCGTCGAAGACGGAAGGGAATGGATGGGTTGATCTTTCCTTTTACAAAAGGAGGATGGTCTTAGACTTTCAACTGGCACCCAAAAATCCCCTACAACCCCACCGCCTGCAGCATGGCCTTGATATAGCCAAATTGATACGCAAACGCCTGCTCCACATGCCCCGTGGCGCCATGGCTCGGCGCGTGGTCCGGCACGATCATGTGTGGATAGCCGACCTCTTTAAGCGTCATCATCAGCGTATGCATATTCATCACACCCTCGTCCGGATACACCTCCTGGAACTTGTTCTGTCCACCCACGATATTCCGGAAATGGATCAGATGCAACTTCTTCCGCTCGCCAAAATACCGAATGATTCCCGGGACCTCGTTGAGAGGATCCTTCACACTCTCCGCCATGCATCCAAGACACAGATTCAGGCCGTGATAAGGACTCGGATGGATATCAATAAACTGCTTGAATCCATCGGCGCCTCCCAATACACGGTCCACGCCCTTGTAGCCGGGAGGGAGCCAGGGATCGCAAGGGTGGCAGGCCATGCGCACATTATTCTCCTCGGCAACCGGAATAACCCGCTCCAGAAAATACGTGATTCGTGCCCAGTTTTCCTTCGCTGTCAGTGGCTTGTCGAAGCGATGGGTACCGGCATCGGCCTTTGAAAGGTCCCACGTCGAATACTTGACCCCACCCCGTCCAAGCGGTACGGCCTCTGTCCGCTGATTCTCCATCTCGCACAGGAAATACTTTATCGCGGGGATTCCTGCATCACCGGTGGCCTTCACCATCTGACACACCATCTCGATCTCCTTCTCCCCCTTCTCGCTATTTCCAAGCATATAATTCGGTGTGGAGCCTCCGTCTACATTGAACTTGTGAATCGGCAGCGCCACCATCTCCATATCGATACCGAAACTCTTGCATTTTTCGCGCTTTCCCGCCAACTCCTCCACATCCCATCCGCGTTCGTGCGAAAAAGAGATATCATTTATAGCCATATTGTACACGCCGTGTCGGGCAAGGAATCCCAGATCCTCATCCGAAGTAGTAAACCGCTGAGTACCCACGTGCATTCGCGGTTTATCCAGATCCCACACTCCACTCGCGTGCTCGGTCTGTCGTCCTTCAGGTGCCATCTAACGCTCCTTCAGCAAAAGGCCAGAGACTATCAACTGCGATTGAAATTGACTCTCCATGATCTCCCACACCTCACCTCCTGTCAACACCAAAAAAACTTCGCCAGTCTTGCGCTCGATGGCTCTGCTCCTTATTTGAAATCGGTAACATCTGAGGAGATTGAATCCACACGTCCGGGAAGGGGGGGTCGGTCAAGGGCCTGGGGGGAATTCAAGACCAGGGGTCCAAGGACCCCTGGCTAAGATACGGTGCCCCTTCAGGGCACGAAGACGATTAGAAAAAAGCAATCACCCAGGAGATCACCTCCTGTATGCTGTGCGCGGTTCCGTGGAGTACATACCTTTGTTATCCATCCAAACCGTGCAGGCCACCAACGCCAGTGAATCCACGAACGCAATTTGCACAGCGCCTCTGGCCCCGCGCCAAGCGGAGACTTTTGCCAACTTTTCGTCGGTGAAACGTTTGGTCGTCGAAGACAGGAAGGGAATGGAAGGGTTGGTTTTGAGTTTAGAAGAATGGGACTTTGATTTAATAGGTAAATTTCATGTAGCTACCCATACGCCAACCCCTCACGATCCATCCACATCCGCATAAACGTAGGCGACTGCCGAATCAAATGCATATAAACATTCCCGGTTCGCCGCTTCCGCGACACCTTCTTCCCGCCGAACGGCTTCAAATTGTATTTCCCAGCGTATTGATTCACCACACGCTTCTTGTTATCCAATGATATGGTCAACACGTGCTCCTGCTCCTGGTTCTCCTCGTCGGCGTCGAGATCCAGGGCCCTGAGCGACCACACAGACAGTTCACCCGAGGCACATCGCCTGGTATATGACCCGACGCAATGATGCATCACCCTCGCCTCAACGTGCAATTGGGCAGAAGTCGTCAATTCGTGGATGGTCCACTGCAGGTTCCGTTTCAACTCCGGATCGAACGCCTCGTGCTCGAAGTCCCGAAAACCCGCAGATTTCCATTCTACAAAAGGAACATCTTCCATCCCGGTCAACGCTTCGTGCCAGGTATCAACCTCCCTCAGCAGCTTGTTGATGCTCCGCCCCTTCATGCAAAAGCTGGGGTGCGGGGGTGGACCTTCTATCTCTGTGCCATCGGGCTGCAAAACTCGTTGAGGCGTGAACTTCTGGTTCCGGATATAGTCGATCAACGGATTGATATAGGAGCCATCCAGAAACACCTGATTCGCTAGATACTGGACCACAGTCTCCCAGAATTCTTCGTGCTCGAGTTTCCCCGCAAGTGGACCATCTGCAATTGCCCAGGAATTCTTCCAGGAACCGCCAAAGGACTCATACTGGACCTTTCTCAGAGCCTGATAGACGGTGAAGTGTCGGTGGTTCACCAGACCGAAACTGTGAGCCATACGCTTGGTGATTCGCATCGGCACACCGGCGGTTCGGATATTTTGCCCACTCCCGATATGTTTGAACCAGCGCTGCTGGATTCGTGCTTCATCAGAAGTACCCTGCAGGAACGCATTATCGAGACACATCGGGACATCGTAGGCAGCAAGCAAATGTCTGATTAGAGAACTGAACTGTCGCCACGGCTTGTTGGCATCCGGGCGCCAGTCCTCAAGTTGCCTTATCCAGTCTGCGTGATTCCTGGCAAGCTGCTCCAGCCCTGACAGATACGTATTGGTTATGAGATCCCCAAAGCATCCAGATGCCCTGGCAGGGCGCATCAGATCCCCGTATTTTTCAACGTGAACAAGGAGCCGGCAAAGCGCCCGCTGCGTGGAAGGATCTCCGCAGAGATTGTTATACATTGTTCGCACACGGAACAAAACATCCGTAAGCGTTTCACCCTGATGCGCCCCCTGGCAGATCCTCGTAATCCACTCCGCCCTGCGAGGATTGTGCAGCCTGCTCACACCCTCGTCCTCAGGCTCCGTCTGCCCTCTGTACAGATCCATCTCCGCCTGGCGCTCTTCCCTGGACTTATGCAAATCACCACAGAGCCCGTTCCGGTAACACCACAACTTGTATGCCGCCACCGAGCCGAGTCCAAGTTCGCTGAAATGTCTCTCGATCTCGTCGTCCACCCTGTTTGCCAGTATTGTCATACCCTTACCCTATTATTGGATATTTTTGGTTAGCTCTCCTAATATATAACATCTGACGAAGCCACTCAATGTTTTGATTCACAAACAAACCCGCCAGCCTGTCTGGATTGGCAAATGAGGTCTGTCGCCGCAAGATTGAGGAGTTATATTAGTCTCGCTGAAAAATGAAAATGACAAACGAATTTTGGAAAGGAAAACTCGATGGGCAGTCCAATCAGAATTGGAGTTGTGGGATGTGGGAGCGTATCCAGGGCCTACGCATCCTTAATAGATGTGCTCAGGAAGCCTGAACGCGTGGAGGTCGTAGCAGCTTGCGACGTAAAAGAGGATGACAAAGCTGGAATCGAGGCCAGATTTCAAAACGCCAGATTTACCACCGATTATAAAGAAGTCGTCCAGTCTGAAGACGTGGATCTGGTGCTCGTGCTCACATCCATGCCGGAACACGGACCCATCACCCGCGCAGCACTGGAAGCAGGCAAACACGTCCTGGTCGAAAAACCCATGTCGGTAAATCTGAAGGAAGCCGCGGAGATCGTGGAACTCTCTAAATCCGTGCCGGGATATCTTCTGCCGGCACCACACGTGATCCTCAGTCCCACCTATCAGACCATATGGAAAAGGATTCATAATGGGGACATAGGGCAGGTCGTGGCCGGAAGAGGCATCTACGGGCACGGCGGGCCCACCTGGGGTCCCTGGTTCTATCGCCAGGGAGGAGGCGCATTGTTCGATCTGGGGGTCTACAACGTCACCAGCCTTACAGGACTCCTGGGTCCGGTCCAGCGTGTAACTGCGCTAACAGGTATCGCGACACCCGTAAGAGAAATGGAAGGTCAGACGATCACCGTTGAGGCTGAGGACAACGCACAGGTGCTGCTGGATTTTGGTAATGCGGTGTTCGCCAACATCACAACTGGATTCTCGCTACGAAAGTATCGCTGCCCTGCCATCGAGATTTACGGAAGAGAAGGCACCATACAGATGATGGGCGACGATTGGGCACCAAATGGCTACGAACTGTGGCAGCTGGAAACCAGGTCCTGGCAAATCTTCCAGGAAACCAGCAAGTTCTGGCCGTGGACAGATGGCTTGAGACATCTCGTCGAATGCATCGAGAGGGAGACTGCTCCAATTATTACTCCTGAACACGCCTACCACGTCCTGGAAATCATGGTCAGAGCTCAAGAATCCGGCCGGGAGGGTGTGGCGAAAGATATCGAAAGTACATTTCCTCCTCTACCTTATGGTGAACCCGGCGCATCTGGCGACCAAATGCCCGATCACGATCACAGTGTTCGACGAACGTGATCGAAATCCACACAATTCAATGTGCATAAACGGACACACAGTTATCGCTGGTGGATGTGACCGGTTCCGGGTTCCAGTTCCCCCAACGTTTCTTCAGAAATAGCCCGGCAACGTGTGTCACAATGTCGTGTTCGCTGGGCTCTGCCTGCGTAGGTTTCTGCGACTTCTTCATTGAAGCTCAAGACTGGATCATTGTTCTGCATACCTGAACTTCCAGTAGTCTGTGGTTTTGATCTAGATTAAGGTTCCACTCAATCTTGAATGCACTTGGCCAGTCTTGCCCAATAGAAAAATAGAAACGCCCAGGTGAGGGACGCTCCACCTGAGCCTTAATGGATCCGAATCCACGTTTCAATGCAGCTTTAGCTCCGCTTCAAATTTGGCCTATGTGTGAATAGGAAAGACGCAACGACCTGGGGGTACCCAACAAAACTGGTATCTACGATTTCATTTGGATTTTGACGGCCGCTCCAGAACCAGGCGATCTTCGTCCTCCCGGTAATAGCCGGGTATATGTTGGCAGTTTGTGAACCCCCATTTTTCATAAAGCCGAATAGCGTTTTCATTGGCAGGATCGACCGTGAGAAAACAACCAGCATCCATAGTATCAAGTTCCAGAAAAAGCGCTTCAAACAACCTCCCTGCTATCCCCTTCCCACGGTAGGCCTTGTCTACAAACACCTTGTGGACGCAAAAGGACCCCTCCAATGTCGGGAAGGCGAGGGCTACTCCGAGAACCCCGTCGCTCTCCTTAGCACAAAATACAAGAGCGTGCTCAATCCAGATTCGCCAGACGTGTTCTCCATCGGGAATATACTCAGAATTCAGGTTCTGAGCCCAGGCAGTCCGATCTAACTGAGCGATCTTGAGGAAATCTCCAACGAATGCGTGTTCGATCTGTATCATAACAAGTGTCCTTAACCGAATTAAGTATATTTTCGCTCAATGACGTATTGGCTGTTGAGGGTTGCTGTGGGCATCAGATCGCATACCAATTCTTACGCATTAGAACTGGGGTGAGGGCCAAAGGTCAACACGCCATTTTTACCTGTATTGAGCATGCACAATATTGACTCACTTACCAGAAGAAATATTCTCACAACATATTTGTATACAATAAGTTATACTGATTTTACATGATGCGATCTTTTCAGTAGGTTGGTGGCCACCAGAAGAGCAGCGCGTCGGCTTCTGTAGGAGACTGGATGGCCAATTGAATTCACATCTTGCAATTCATTTTCCATAAAAAACAGGCGCCGGCTCAATAGAGCCGGCGCCTAACCTAAAGTTACAGGGTTTCTTTTCGAGTTAGACCTTAGTCACGTTTGCTGCCTGGAGTCCCTTGGGACCCTGCGTGATCTCGAATTCGACCTGGTCGCCTTCGGTCAAAGACTTAAATCCATCGCCCTGGATCGCTGAAAAATGTACAAATACATCTTCACCCGCATCCTGCTCGATAAAACCGAAGCCTTTGGCGTCGTTAAACCACTTAACGGTACCTTCTGCCAATGTCCTTCACCACCTTTCCATATTAATTTTTGCTGTGCCTGGACGCCAAATAAAAACGACCAAGGAGACCTATGTTTCTGGTCCTTGGCCGAATTTTTACATTTCCACTGCACAGGAGACAGAAACTACATCCATCTTTTCACCGACTAATGTACCCCCTCGTTTAACAAATGTCAAGACACATTTTAAATAAAAGTGACAATTCATATTAAAACTCTGTTTTATCACGGGGCGCACGCTGTCTATTTCTGTCCGCTTTTAACCTCTCTGCGTCTGGTGTGGAGGACGTGTTCCGTGTAGCCGTTTGGTTCTTCTCTACCCTTGAAAACAAGGTCCAGAGCCGCCTGAAAGGCAATACTCTCCGTGAAATTTGGGGCCATATTTCTGTAGGCCGGGTCGCCTGCGTTTTGCTGATCTACAGTTTCTGCCATTTTCTCGAAGGCATCCCTGATTTTCGCCTCATCAACAACACCGTGGTAAAGCCAGTTGCTAATATGCTGACTTGATATCCGCAATGTGGCCCTGTCTTCCATCAGCCCGATATTATGAATATCCGGCACTTTGGAACACCCAACGCCGGAGTCCACCCAACGCACAACATATCCTAGAATCCCCTGAGCATTGTTCTCGAGCTCTTGCTGAATCTCCCGTTCGGTCAGGGGTCGTTCCAGAAGGGGTGGTGTCAGAATGTCGTCGATGCTTGCTCTTCCCCGGCTGGCCAACGTCTGCTGCCGGGCGTGGACATCCACCTGGTGATAATGCATTGCGTGGAGCACCGCAGCGGTTGGCGAGGGTACCCAGGCGGTGCTTGCCCCGGATTGCGGATGCCCCATCTTGGTGTCCAGCATCTCACGCATCTTGTCCGGCATGGGCCACATGCCCTTTCCAATTTGCCCCCTTCCAGCAAATCCGGTCTCCAGTCCCACGTCCACATTCCAGTCTTCGTACGCAGACAGCCACGGTTGATTCTTGATCTCTGCTTTGGGCAGAACGGGTCCTGCCTCCACACTGGTGTGGATCTCGTCTCCTGTTCGGTCCAGAAACCCGGTGTTGATGAACACCACCCGATTCCGGGCTTCACGGATCGACGCCTTCAGGTTTACAGTAGTACGCCGTTCTTCGTCCATAATTCCAATTTTGATCGTGTTTCGGGCCAAACCCAGCACATCCTCCACGCGACCAAAAAGATCCACCGTTGCAGCCACCTCTTCAGGACCATGCAGCTTTGGCTTCACGATGTAAATACTGCCTTCCCTGCTGTTGGTCTGCTTGCCATTTCGTTTCAGATCGTGAATCGCAGCCAGCACAGTAATCATGGCATCCAGAAATCCCTCAGGTATCGCTTCGCCATCCGCCGAGGTAACCGCATCCGTATACATGTGAATGCCTACATTCCGGATCAGCAGCAGGCTCCTTCCCGGCAGTGTCAGATTGTTACCGTCAGGCGTGGTGAATGTCCGGTCATCATTGAGTAGCCGCGTGATCCGGCGACCGTTCTTCTCCAGTTGGGCTTCCAGCGTGCCCTTCATAATGCCGTTCCAGTTGCGATACACACGCACTTTGTCTTCCGAATCCACTGCAGACACCGAATCCTCGCAGTCCTGTATGGTTGTCACAGCCGCCTCCAAAACCACATCCTTCACGCCGGCCGGGTGAGTAGAACCCACCGGATGGTTGGGATCGATCTGGATTTCAATATGCAGACCATGATTCACCATCAGGATTCCGGAGATCTCCCCGCTGTTTTCTGAATACCCCACAAACTGATCCGGTCTTGCCAAACCAGTGATCTGTCTGCCCGCCATCTCAAAACTGAGGTCGCCCTCCAGAACGGATATACCGGTCACCTCAGAATAGGACCCGGCATCCAGAGGAACGGTGCTGTCCAGGAACCGGTTCGCCTCGGCGATCACCCGGTCGCCTCGAACCGGATTGTAAGCCTCACTGCGGTCTGCGCCTTCATCTTCGGAGATCACGTCCGTCCCGTATAACGCGTCGTAGAGACTCCCCCACCTGGCATTTGCGGCGTTCAGGGCATACCTCGCGTTATCCACGGGCACCACCAGCTGCGGCCCCGCCGCTTTCGCGATTTCATCATCCACATTTGTAGTGGTAACCTCAAAATGGTCACCTTCAGGCACCAGATATCCAATTTCCTTCAGAAACGCCTGGTAGGCGGTTTGATCTATCTTCTTCCCTTTGGTCTCCAGATACCAGGCGTCCAGCTGCTTCTGCAAAATATCACGCTTCTTCAACAATTCACGGTTTCCTGGACCCAAAGTGTTCACAATCTCCCCGTGCCCGTTCCAGAAGGCCTCGGTGTTCACTCCCGTTCCTGGTGCAATTTCCCTGTCAACCAATTGATAAAGATCATCTGCGACCACCAGTCCACCAATCTCGATACCCATTTACGACTCCTTGAAATCTTCTCAGGTGATATTTATTGCGCTGGACTCAGAGAAGATAATCAATTGAACATGTACCGGAAACAGGAAACTGATAGTTCAGCATAGCTACGAAAAAGAGCCGCGACCATCCCGGGTTCGCGGCTCTTCCCACCACAATCATATGTCGCTACTTCAGGATAACAAACTGCCTGGCACGAGCCTGAACCGGGTAGGACTCCATCACAGGACCCTCGAATATCACCTCCACTGACTGGCCTATAGCCAGCGAAGTGAGAGACACGGCAACGAAATCCTCTCCTGAGGTCTCGAGCAATTTCGTCTCCCGGGAAATACTGACCCAGGCCTTGTCTATTGCGTTTCCACGGGCCTCCCCGGATTCAACCAGGACGGAGGGCGCTCTGCCTTCTGAAGCCTGCCGGATCTCAGTGATCGTACCGCGAATATCCGGTGCCTTGGGATTCACCGGGTCTTCGTCATCATCCTTCGGACCCGGAACAAGGATCAAGGGATCACTGATCTGTCCATCGCCAATACCCTCAGACACGATCAATACGCGAAAGGACTCCTGATGGGCGCCCTCTGCTTCCCCGCGAGGCCTGTAGACGAGTTCGAGCGTTCCTTCACCCACCTCTGTGGAAGCAAACTGAAGCACCTCTTTACCCCGTGCACCCAACAATTCGGAGTCCGCAAAGAATTCGGTCACCCCGAGCTGTCGCACTACCGAACCCTTGGTAGGCACAACCTGCCATCTGTAACCTGTTGCAGGATTTGAATCCAGTGTCACCACAACAACCTGCCCGGCACCAACACGAACTTCGGTCCCGTTTTGGGATGCATCCACCCTCACCGCCTCGATCATCAAATCAGAAATTGGTTCAATCCAGCCTTGTCCGGAGAGCTCCAGGAACAATTCGGATGCTTCGCCCCCACGAATCGGTATACTGTTCTTCCCACCCAGAACCTCCCCGGTGAAGGGATTGGTGACACGCGCAGAGTAATATCCCGATGCCCCGGAGCGCAGGTAACGTCTTGAAGAGTCCTCGGTTATTTCGATAACCACATCACCATCCGGGCCTGTGATTCCGGACCAAAGGTATTCGGCTGGACGTCCCGATACAGATCTCGCCAATGCCACCTCTACTCCGGCAGCGGGCAAACCGCCATGTGTTACCCGAACTGAAACGACGGCTCTTCGCCGATCAGAGGCGGTTATCTTAGCGGAAAGAACGGGATCACCCGGCCCCGATACGCCCAGCGTGCTCGAATCTCCATTCGCATTTGTCCCGCCGATTCCAATCGGCTTCGAAAGTGCTACCGCACCCCCTTGGGTTGAAACCATGTTGTTCTTTCCGCATCCAATCACCGCCACTGACATAACCAACACTATCACCAATCCAGCAAGACGTTTCATTGCGATGCTCTCCTTGTTCTTTGAACTCTGTCAGTACTGCCTTTATGGAAGTTCCTTTACGGTTTGCTGTCTCTCGAGATCTATTCAGTTGGCAATGCCCGTGCCAACCTGCCACAGTCTGTTCGTCAAATTTTATATATTGTTCTAAAACAACATTTTATTATCTTTTTAGTAACCGGACAAGAACGGGATGATCACATACTGTTCAGAAATTTGATGGGTGAGGTTCAGATTCTTGAAAGCAAATGGGTGCGGGCCGGAACTTCCTTGTGGAGGTTAACCCGCAAATCAAAATTGCATATAGTGTTGAATCCAGCGGCATATATCCTTATCATATCAGTACTGACTTGCGACTATCGCCACACCTTCAGACGCGGGTGAATATATTATGCCGTCGTGTGAAGGCGTAGAAACCGAACAGAAGGAGTCTCCGTGGGGTTATTTGGTGGTGCTGCAGCGGTAATTGCACTGATCAGTTTGGTGGCTACGAAATATCTTACTTCGGCCAGACTGCAGAAAATGCGAAAAACGCTTGTGGAGACCGAGAGGGCACTGCGGAAGATTAGGGGCTCGCTGAAAATGGCAGAAAACTTTAAAGCGGCCGCTGAGATCGAATGCAGAGAAGAAGAAAGACGAATGGCGAATATTGAGAGCCAGATCGCAAAGTTGGACCAGGAATTACACCGACTGAAACCATAGCGGTTCGGCGTCAAACAAAGGAGATCGAACATGGACTGGATGTTTTTGGCATTTGTGCTTGGGTCTCTGGTATATACAGCCAATATCATCAAAGAGTACCGGGCGGATCTCCAGCTCCTTGAAACCCGGCAGCAGTTTTTCGAGAACGAAATGTATGAAATTGGCGAGAAAACATCCGGGATCGAAGCTGAACAGGCCGAGATCCAGATAAAAACCGCCGAAGTCAAGGAATTGGTGAAACCGCTTCAAGCCAAAATCGGACGAAAAATGGCGGAAATTGAACATCTCACCGACGAAGATGAGCGACGGGGAAAATTCAGGGTCGAATAGCCTTCCACTCCCTGCCATTGTTGCACTCGAAAGCCTCATCCATTGAAACGCCCCTTCGAAGGGCACAACCGAGACTCTACATGTTCATACTTGGCATCCTGGCCGTAGTCGTTCTGGCCGCTCTGGTCGTCACGAAATATTTCACATCATCCAGAATTCAGGACAAGAAACAGGTTATTGCAGAAACAGAAAAGGGTATCAGGAAGTATCGTGGGGATTTGAAACTCGCCCAGAACAGCAAGGCGGCAGCTGAAATCGACTTGAAGGAAGAAGGGAAGAAAAAGCAGACGCTGGAAACCCAGATTCAGCGGTTTGACCAGCAGCTTGCTAAAATGCGTCGCTGAGATGGTCGGGGTATCAAAGGGAGCGCAAAATGGACTGGGTGTTTATAGTCTTCATTCTGGGTGTGGTAGTCTACATCATGATTCTGGTTAAAGACTACACGGCAGAGCTGCAGCTGCTCGATATTCAGCTCGACCATTTTGCATCTGAAAAACTTCAGCTGATTGCCGGGATCGAAAAGTGCGATGAGGAACGAGCCGAGATACTCACGCAGATGGCAGAAATAAAAGGAGCGGTGAAGGGACTTCAGACACACTCGGATGAACTCGAGAAGGAAGTCAATGAACTGTCCAAAGAGGAAGAACGGAGAGGAAAGTTCAGACTCTGATCTTTCAACCCAGATTTGATCGGTTATCAGAAAGCCCTCGGTAATTCCGGGAGGGCTTTTTTGTTTCTGCGCCGCTGGATGGTCACGCATCCCACGAAGGCAGTACAGGAAGCAGGCGCAGGCTGCCCCGCTCGTAATAGCGGGTGCAAAAAACCAGAACACGATCGAAGTGGCGACATAGACGAGTGGAACAGCAACTGCCATTGGCAGCATCCAGCTGATTTCAGCGATCAAACCGAACTCATGCCTCCCGATGAGGATGAGGAGTAGTCCAAAAACTGTCAACCCGATCGAATGGCTGATGTTGAACCCGATGTAGGAATCCCACACAGTGGTCCTGCTGGTGATACCCAATGGAGAGGAAGCCATCTGTGCCTGAAGCCCCGCATCTACCGGAGCGAAGAAATACGGATACACCAAATCTGAAATTGTAACCAGGCCGTGTGTAAGTCCCATCATCACAAAAATTAACGCGCCCAGGTTGAATACAACCTTCATCCTTGCCATACCTGTGTCTTCCAGCATTGTTGGTCTCGGCTTTTCTGACAAAGTGGCCATGCCCCCCACCCTTTTATGAAGAGGCCTCCGGACGATCTTCATCCGTCAGCAGTCGCACCATATCTTCTTCCAGCTCTCGAATCCTTCTGGCCATGGTTTCCAGTATCCTGTAAGCAAGCGACGGGTCCTCATGAATCCTTCTCAAGATAGTCTTCCTGTCCACGGTAAGTACACGGACCTCACCCAGCGCCCGGGTTGTAACCCGCATAGTACCCGATGTCCCGAGCCGCTCGAACAATGGCACTTCACCAAAGAAGTCCTTCTCGTTCATCGTAGTCAGGGGGATCTCATTGTCGCCATCCTCACGAATGACCTCGACCTTCCCTTCCTGAATTACATACATACATTCTGAAGGATCTCCCTGACGACAGATCGTTTCGCCGTGTTTGTATGATTTGCCCACTGTGCCTGAAAGCAAGATGCCCTCCCTTCAGTTATCCCTGCTGGAAAGAATCGTTTGAGTTTTTTCTCAACCTTTCGGCCCAAATCCTCCTGGGCGAAAGTTTTGCCAGGACAACTAAAAATAGATGCCTGGCAAACCAGAAGATAAAAAGTGGGTGTATCGTAGACAGGAAGATCTGCTTGTACGGGGCGCTGCCTGTGAATGTATCCCAGAGAACGGTACTCATTCTCTGGTTCTCCGTCGCATGCCACTGCTCCCTGGCAACCATATGCATGATGGTCCGCCTGCCTATCCCTCGCCCTTGAATCTGCCGCGTAATGGCGAATACCAGTTTCCCTATTCTATTGTCGAAGGCCAGCCCATTGTAAATCGGCAAGTAGTGTTTTTTGAAATCGGCTGCCGATATACCCTCGAGCAGCGCTGTAGAGGCCACCGCCTTGGCTGTGCGATAGGCAGCCCCAATCCCGTCCTTGTAGAGGCGCGTCGTTCCGCTGTCACCTATCAGAACCAGCCGGTCCATAAAGGGCACCTTGGCACCCGCTATATTGATCAAAGGAGAGCAATGACAGAATACCTCGGGTACGATCCACCCGGGGGGCATGCATCGCCTGACCTCCGGTGATTCCAGGAATCTCTGCACGAGCTGCTTGTCGATTCCTTCCCCCAACAATACGACCGTTGCATGCTCACCTTTGGGAATCAGGGCAGCGAATTCCAGACCCGGTAGATCGAGAAGAAATACGTGCATCGAATTTCCCACATATTGCTGAACCTGGTCTTCTCCAAGGGGCAGCTCGCAAATATATGTGCGTGTCGTTTCCGGAGCCGAATACCCGAAGTCAAGACCCTCGAATAGTTTCAGCGCGTTGGTATTAACGCCTACCGCGCCCACTACAAAGTCATAAACTTGAGGCAATCCTTTTCTGGGCGTAACCTCCGGCCTGCCCTGCACCCATCGGATGGCCTCAACCCTGTCCTGAATCACCCGAGCGCCATTCTCCACGGCCAGTTGCTGCAAGAACCCGTCAAAGCTTCCCCATTTAGCCTCCTCTATACCCCTGGGTCCACCCCCCCCGGTGAACCGCGGCTATCCTTTTTTCCTGCAACGGCGTCTCTATACGTACACTGCCTACATCCATGTGAAGCACATACGAGTCGATCCCTCGCTGAACCACAGAAGTTGACAGATTGATTCCATCGGCCGCAAGGATTTGTACCAGGGACTCAGATATGATACCCCCGCAGTGGTTGCAGCTCGCGGGTCCGGGACGGTGAAAATTTCTGGGTTCGTAGACGTCCAGAACGAGCTCGGTTCCCATCATCCGTGCCATGTCCAGCAGAAAATAACTCACAAATGACCCTGCCGGACCTCCACCTACTACGGCAATCTTCGATCCGTCCTCGAGACAGATGGAGGATTCGTAACCGCCACTAGAAGTTAGTTTCTTGGCCAGCGAACCTTTTCTGAACATTTAGCATCCTCTGTTCAGTACATAACAAAAGGGACACATCCTGTCCGGCTGTGCCCAATCCCCCCCCAACACGTCTCCAGTCGTACAGGTTTTTAGCCCGTCCCCGCCCCCTTAGTAGTATACCTCACCCGATAGCCAGGCGTCAATGGCACCGATCGATTTCAAGAGTATGCATCCGATGCTCGTAGCACTAAATCCATATCCAGGTTGTGCCTTTCCCTCATCAGGTTCAGAAGTTCGGCCTGACGCGAGTGGTCTACAGTGTCTGGGAGATCATCATAGTCCTTCGCACTTTGGAGCGAAGAACTTATATTGGCGAAACGTACTCTTTTCCCAGGTCCCGAAACCTTCACCCACCAGAAAGGAATCCCGAGATGGTCATTCGCAACTGGAAACAGGTCACCCCGTATGTCGGTCACGAAACCGCGGTCATCTGGCCGATCTTTCGGAATCGCAGCACACCCGATCTTGGGCCAGAGGAAGCCCCCCTTATTTCAGCAAGGGGATTCACGCGGCACATGATGCAGGGCGGGCAGGTAGGCGACTACCACGATCACGAAAACGTAGAACAGATCTACTACTTCATTGAAGGATCGGGCAAAATGAAGATCGACGATGTACTTTACCCGGTAAAAGCGGGAGATTCGGTTCATCTCCCGCCCAGAGTTAAGCACCAGCTGATAAACGACACGGAGGAATGGATCGAGCACTTGATCGTCAGCCTGGATGTATCAAAAGATTAGTGGCTAACCTCACTCGAGTACCACCAGTTCGTCCATACCTACCAGCTGGACACAAAACGATTTCGATTTGGAACGGGAAGTACCACCTCCGCGCCGTCATTCAAGTGCGATTCATACAGACCAAAGCCGATCTCCGTTCCGATCATCGTTGCCCTCAGGTTGCTCACCCCGGGCTTTCCGGTCCGAATTGCAAGCACGAGTTCTTCGACCTTTTTGGCCGTACCGCTCCAGTGCTCAACAGCGTCTATTTCTACCGGATCGAATGAACGTTTCCCCGATTCCGACGCGTGCCTCACGTGAAGAGACTCGCCATCATTCTGGGTTCTGATGATGCCTTTCTCGCACACCAGTTCGTACTCCCCGTTCATCCCCGTACCCGCTACGAACAGTGTCGACCCATTGCTGAATTCCACTACGGCAGATCGAATGGGAGTATCCTTCACGAACCACATATCTTTGGGTTTGCCCTCACCGGGGTAAAGCGGTCCCAGGGTACCACGAATTGAAACAGGGCCTGGATCTCCCAACAGAAACAGAAGCGTATCCAGAAAGTGTCCGCCCAAACTATTGCCACCGAACCCGACCACGGACTTCAGCTTCCCGAACCGACCGCTTTCCGCCAGCGAGCGGGCCTGTCGGTATACCGCCCAGTTTCGACGCATCGGACCGAACTCCAGAAAGACACCATGCTTCTCGAATGCTTCGCGAATCGCATCTGCCTCTTCTAGCGTACAACAGAGCGGTTTTTCCGCGTACATCCCCCTTACACCGTGCTCGGCTCCATAGATCATGGCTTCGGCGTGCTGTTCCGGGCGTGTGCAAATACTCAGTATTTCCGGATTCTCCTTGTCAATCAACTCCCTGAAGTCAGAATATCCCTTGGGCACATTCCACCGCTCCTGAAACGTGACCCGCTTCTCCTCGATGACATCGCATGCTGCCACCATCTCAGTATCTGGCACCACAGCAAATCCGCCCGCATGACAGTAAGGCAGAACCATTCCGCCCCTGCTAACGCCCTGGACCTCGTCCTCAATTGTGCTGGCCATTCTCCCACACCCGATTACGCCGACACGGTATGCCATACGTCACTCTCCCCTTCGATCTTGACCGAATCTGCAGCGCCCTTTATATTGGCTCTCCGGCAACTGGAATGACTTCCAATCCCAAAAAACTGATCTCACCATCCACTGCGGCCTTCAAAGAGAGGCGCCCTCATAATCTACGTCTTCCTTATTATAGCGATGGTTTGCCAGTTTGCGCAAAGTAGTTTCGCCGATGGACATAAAGACCCTCTAGTCGTGGGAATAGGATACCCTTCGAATTTCTTCAACGATGTGGATCAGCGTGATGCACAGGTGGCTCTGGAGCTCTGGACGGAGCAGGTTTCTACTTCCATGGGAACACCGCTTAGCCCGCGTTCATTCTTCTACGACAGTCTGCCTGATCTCGTCACGGCTTTCCGCGAGCACGAGATCGAAGTTGCCACTATGGGGGTGGTCGATTTCCTTGAGGCCAGGAGCCTGGTCAGCATTGAACCCTTCCTGGTGGCCGAATCGAATGGACAAGCGGGCGACAGATTCCTGCTGGTCTGCCACAGGAAGAAAAAAATCGAAAGCATCCGACAGATGCGTGGGTTTCGCCTCGCAATTGAAACAGGCCGGGTAAGCAATCCACTGCCGTTGCTCTGGCTCGATACACTGCTGATGGAAAATGATCTGGGTAGCAAAGAATCTTTTTTCAGTGAACTCCCGAGGATCGGAAAATCCAGCAAAGTGGTACTGCCTGTATTTTTTGAACGCACCGATGCCTGCCTGGTCACAGAACGAGGATTTGAGTCCATAACGGAGATGAACCCCCAGGTGGGTGAGGAACTGGTCATCATTTCTCGTTCTCCGAGACTGGTCCGTGCACTGACCGTCATAAGGACAGATTGCGATCAACGGATCAGGAAAACCTTTCGGGAGGGTGCACTCCAGCTCGACAGATACCCGAAAGGGCGACAGATCCTCACCATATTCAGACAGTCCAGAATAGTTGCATTCCGTCCCGAACATCTTAGCGGCGCTCGCTCGATAGTCCAGAAGCTGGGCACGCCAGATTCGGGCAAGCATGGAGAAGCCAAACCGTGACACCGTCTGAGTCCAATCCAGAAAAGGAAGCGTCAAGATTGAGCAAAGGCATTTTGCCACGTACGGCATTGCTCGCCCTGGCGGTAATTTCCTTCACCTTAGGCCTGTTCATACTCCTGATCATACCTCACCAGAGGGCCACATTGATCCAGGGTCTGAAATCCAAGGCCGAAGTAATAGCCACATCCATCGAACAGGTAACGGTCACATCCATTGTCGTCGAAGACTATAGCACGGTAGTCGATCACGCGATCAAAGTAACCCAGGACCGACCATCCGTACTGTATCTGGTGATCACCCGAAAAGACGGGTTTTCGCTTATTCACACCGCCGACTCATGGCAGCGCAAGTCCCTGGAAGGATTCTAGAATCCTAAAGACAGAAGTACACCACTAAGCCTTTTTACGAACAGTGAACTCCTTGATGGAGAGGAAGTTCACCACTACGCACACCCGATACACTATTCCGGGATCGACTGGGGCTGGATCCACATCGGCCTCTCCCTTCCCGCATCGACAAACCAGGTGTTACGGATTATCCTGGGTGCATCCGCTCTGTTTGAGGCCGCCGGAGTTGCCGGCTACCTGACACTCCTGATCGGAACGATACGTGGCGTTGCCGTGCGTCGGCGGGCCTTCCACTCGGTCAGAATTTTCCTGATTCTGACCGTTATGGGATGGATCTGCCATACCACCCTCGTGTCCTTCCTGACTTTGAGTGCCTCCTGGACAGGAGAACCCCTTGTGAACCTGGGTTGGAACCGGCTGGCAATCGATCTCTTCGTATCCCTGGTCCCAGTCCCCATTGCAATGGCGGTTTCGGCCAGAACATTTCCGCTTTACCTTCGTCTTCCAGCAATCGACTGGCCGGCAAATCGCGTGGGCGCCGTCTATCTGGTTGCTCTCCTCCTGATCCATCTCTCTTCCATCATCCAGCTCGGTCGATTGATTGACGGTTACGCCTATCAGATCCGTATGATTTCTGCCATCGGATTCTGCTTGAAAGGAGCCGCACTCCTGGTGTTCACCTGGAAACTGGATCTTCACCTTCGTCGCCGGCCGCCCTGGACCGTAAATCGAATTGGAGAACCAGGTCCCGAGAGGAGACCTACGCGACCTGGCCTGCCCGACTATGGGGAGTTCGGGGCCTTCGAACTGCTGTTGTTCGGCGCGTTCACTGCACTTGCCTTAGCGGCCGGCCTCGAACTGGTAACGGGTTTGGCGGGTCTGGCAGGATGGACGTCTTTCGCAGACCCCGACGCCATTCGACACACCTATCTCGCCGGGTTTGTGAGCATGCTGATTCTTGGCATGGCCCCAAGAATGATTCCGGGATTTCTCCACAAGCGTCAGGTGGCATACCCCCGGATGGTACTCTGGACATTCTGGCTGTCGGTAACGGCGGCTTTGTTCAGGATTGGCCCATTGTTCCTGGCAGATGTGCTCGATGCCCTGCCCTGGGGGATGATCGGCGCAACCACCGCCTTCGGCCTCTCTGGCATCCTCGGGTGGGCCGCCGTGGCGCTGCTGGGCTGGAATCTGCTGGCCACCCGGAATCTCAAAATGGACGCAGGCCGGTAAACAACGGGAGGATATTTTGGAACCAGAACGCAAAAACGGTCCCTCGCACCTGCTTGTCCTATGCGATGAACCGTTCCGGATCTTTTTTCCGCTGGGGATTGCTGCCAGTCTGATCGGCGTCTCTCACTGGCTCTGGTACTTCGCCGGGCTCACCGAGAGCTACTCCTGTATCTACCACGGCCTGATCCAGATTCAGGGCTTCGAACTCTCCTTCGCCACCGGTTTCATCATGACGGCCCTGCCGCGGTTCCTTGAAACGAAACGTGCGACTCCGGTGGAAGTATTCCTGGGTGCCCTGCTGGCAATCCTGGGAGTCCTATGTCTCTACCAGGAATTATGGTTTGAGGCACAGGTATGCACGATTCTGCTGGTTCTCAATCTTTCGCTTTTTGCAATCAGAAGATACAGAGCCCGTAAGGACGAGCTCCCATCAACATTCTACCTGATCTTCTTCGGCGTCATTCATGCCCTGTTGGGTGGCATCCTTATCCTGTGGCCGATCCAAGGGTTCGTAAAACTGGGTCACAAGATGGTGGAACAGGGCATGATGCTCTGTTTCATCCTTGCGGCAGGACCCTACCTGGGGCCTAGGCTGATGGGTACAAAGGAGGTAGACCTTTCAGTAACTGCGAAGTCGGTTCTGGTAAACATGGCCACGGGCACCCTTCTAATGGCCTCTTTCTGGATAGAAACAGGGTGGTCGAGCCAAATCGGTGTTTTGATCCGAGCCGCCGTGGTAACCACCCGCGGACTGACATCGATTCACATGCATCTGCCCGGCTCAAAGCCGCTCTGGCACCTGAGGTTCCTTCGAATCTCTTTCTGGTGTGTCGCCGGCGGCCTGTGGTTGGCAGCCATTTTTCCAGACTATGATATCCTCTCCCTGCACATGACATTCATTGGCGGGTTCAGCCTGCTCACATTTCTCATCGCCACCCGGATAATCTCTTCACATTGCGGCTTCGAAGACCTATGGGGTAGAAATACCAAGAGCGGCATCACCCTTGGGATAACCTTCATCCTGGCGGTTGCCTCCAGAATGGCTTCGGACTTCTTCACCGATTACTATTTTGGGATGCTCCACATTGCTTCCGGCTTCTGGCTAACCGGTGCGTTGACCTGGGCGATTGTGTTTCTTCCGAAATTGCTTCCCTGGCATATATCAAAGGAAGACTAGGGCACCGTCATAACGCAATTCTCTGTACCGAACTTGTTGCAAACCTTGTCGGCATCCGGATCATTCATCCAATCGCCGTCCACCAGAAACCGGTACTCGAACCTGCCGGGTTCAAGCGTCATGTAACCTCTCCAAACCCCTTCCTTCCCTTTCTTCAAAGCCCTTGGGCGCCAACCGTTCCGTATGCCACAAACAGAGACATCCGGCGCCGTAATCTTGAAGCGCATCCGCTTACCCGTCTAATCCCTTTTGTCTGGCATGGGTTCACCTCCATACTCGACACGCTGCAAAAGCAAAGGACCCAGAAAAATTCCTGGGCCCTTTGCTAAAATTCTCGATTTCCCTGAATTCAGACAACAATAGTGTCCGCGAAGGCCTCGGCTCCCTTTGGCACGTATACGCAAAAAGGGTCGGATTCCATATAGTCGCCGGTCATTGCGAACGCCCTTGCCCGTGAACCTCCGCATATGTTCTTGAATTCACACAGTCCACATTTCCCCTTGAGATTTTCGTAGTTTCTCAGATTCCTGAACAACTCTGAATTCCGATACAGGTCCAACAGACTTTCGGTCCGCACATTTCCCGCAGAAACCGGGAGAAAACCACTCGGAAATACTTCTCCTGTATGAGAGATGAAAACAAACCCGTTTCCGTCATTCACGCTCTTGGCAGCCCTCCCTATCTGGTCGGCGCCAGGACTGAACCCCGGTCCGGACCTGGATGCGGATCGAGTCCCACCGTTCGTTTTTTGACTTTTTCGTCTGTCCGCTTTCATCTGCTGCAGCACCACTCGTCTGTAGTGTGGCGCAGCAGTCGTCTTGATGTCGAACGCCACCGTTTTAGACAGCTCGTAGAGCCTGTTGAATACCCACTCGTATTCATCAGCCGTCAACTCGTCTTCCGTCTGACCCCGACCCGTGGGAACAAGAAAGAACACGCTCCACAGCACGATATCGAGTTCGATCATCCGCTCCACCATGTTCTCGAAATCGGCCAGGTTGTATCTGGTCATGGTCGTGTTGATCTGAACGGGCAACCCCAGATCATTGGCGTACTGGATGCAGTCAACTGTCCACCCGTATGACCCTGAAACTTTCCGGAAGGTATCGTGAATCGCGGGGGTCGATCCGTCCAGACTAACGGCCAGTCTTGAAAGACCGGCCGCCTTGAGGGAAGCCACCACTTCGCTCGTCATCAACGATGTTCCGCTCGGAGTCATCGCCATGCGGAGACCCTTGTCATCACCATACCGGATAATATCGAGAATATCCCTCCGCTTGATCGGATCCCCTCCCGTTAGAACGAACAGCGGGCGACCGAATCTACTGACCTCATCTATTAGCTTGTAACCCTCATCGGTAGTCATTTCCAGTGGGTGTCTGAATGGCTGCGCCTCTGCCCGGCAGTGAATGCAGGCCAGGTCACACGCCTGTGTAACCTCCCAGATCACAAGAAATGGGGATTGATCGAAATCTATTTTCAGGAAATCCGGCTTTTCCCGTCTGTGAATTTTCAGGCTCGACTCCAAAGTCATTCCCTCCAGTTACTTTTTACCACCCTGTTTCAAAAATCTCGAGGTCTTACTCGTTCAGATCGCCGCTTGCAAGGTTCTCGGCACCTGGCAGCTTGCCAACCAGTTGCGACGGGTTGTGTATCAGCAAAGGCATATGCTGAGGACAAATCCAGAGATGCTCGCCCTGACAGGTCAACACAATAAGTGGCACTTCGTTGCTGTCTTTTTCACAATACAGACACTTCGCATTTTCCTCATTCATTTCTGCTTCCTTTCTATGCGGATAGTGTTTTCTGCAAGTGTTCTCCTGCCACCAGAAAACCGGATTCCAGGAGGTCGCATACACGTCGGACTTCGACCTCCCCGAAACGGTGAGGCAGTGTTGCGAGGGCTTCTCGGTGAGACGACACAGGTCTAGTGTGTCCATCCTGATCTGTGATTTCAATTCTGGGACAGTCGAGCCAGTGAAACCCCTCGCCGATCACAAGATCTGCTGTTGGAAAGAGCCAGTTCGCCATCAGTTCAGGAGACGGAGTAGGTCTTCCGGTTCCGACATATGCAAAGCCGTTGGGACCGATCAATGCAGTCCCGGCGGACCCTGCCTTCTGATGTCGCCAGGAGTCCTTTCCCGGCCGGTCGAGATCGTAACCGTGGTGACAATGCTTCATCGTCCCAATTGCATAGCCTCTCGCACTAAGTTCCTTTACCATACCCTCTATTGCGGTGGTCTTCCCGGTATCTTTGTATCCGGTCACAATCACCATATTTGTCTCTTTTCGTAAGGGCTGTTCCTCGTGTTCCATAGGGTTCCTCAATAGATCCTCTCGAATTGTTGCAGCGTTGTCTCCACTCAAGAAATTACTTCGTGTAGGGTAGATGTCTACAACCTCGCAATTGTCGTACCAGTTCCAACAGAAATGGAGCACGACATGTAACCGGTTTATTATTAATAGTATATCACTTATTCAATACGCCCATATTACGAAATTAAGTGGGGCAAGTATGCCCCGATTCGCGTCCTGGAGTCCCATATAGGAACTACGCCGTTACGGTCCTGAGCGTCACCACGCACGCTGCCCCAAACCACACCGAATAGCAAAGCTCACCTATGCCGATGCGGGTCAAAGATATGGGACCGCTGTCAAGTGTAGCCCACCCCCACGAGGCACGGACCAGGGATGGCAAAAAACCCAATATCACCAGTGTAGAACCCTGAAGAATCTCAGTGAGTAACAGGATAACCAAAACCACGCAAAGCTGATATACAACCAGATACTTGCCTAACTGCCAACGCGTGGAGGTTGAAACCGTAGACTTGAGTGTGCTGGCCGAAACGCGCATCTTCACATAAATGACACTTCCTGTAAAATAAAGCAAACACACCGACCAGATCGCGATCGCAATTCTGTCTACCTCCCCAGCCTGCAGCAGGTAAGCAGCGGGGGCGGTGAGGGCCATAGCACCCACGGCGGCTACCTCCCCGAAAACGGAATGATCTACACGCTTGTGGGCACGCCATACCTTTAACACCTGTCGACTTAAGAACAACAGGGCTACAAGGCCAATCCAAACCAGATCCAGGTAACCATACAGGAGCACCAGTACGGAAGAGCTGGTCAGAAACAGCAGGATATTAAGACCCAGCCAAATCCCCGCTCCATGCACGGATCTACCTCTGTATAGGAGACCGGCTGTGTGCTGACCGAAAAATGCGGTAAAAATCGCCACGACAAGCAGAAATGAGAGTATGGCGCCTGGAATTCCCACACCGGCCATCACGATTGCCATAGGTCCATACAGCATTATCCAAGCTCCGTGTTCGGATGGAACCAGGGCCATGGCGTCCTTCAAAGAATACAATTCTAGTCCTCCTGAGGCGCCTGTCCTCGAATGTTAGTCCACCAAAATTCCGGTGTTAGCCTTGCACCTCAGATTGGAAAAGGTCGGACTGTGTCCCGGGTTTCTATGCCCACCACCACGCCCTGTACATCCGTCTTGTGAAGAATGTCCGGTGAGGCAATTTTCATAACGATCGGAAATCCGATCTCATCACAAATTTCAACGACCTCCTCACACGACCGGGCAAGACGTGAAGGCAAAACAGGTATTCCGTACGCCTTCAGAACACCCAGGGCTTCCAGATCCGGAAGCCGGGTGCGTCCCTCGTCCAGGGCCCGTTTCAGGATCCCGGCCACCTCCCTCCGATCTACCTCGAAAATCCGCTCCTCAGTCCTTGGCCGGGAAACCCAGCTGGCGTATTGGTACATGGTCCGCATCGCCTGCGCCGCACCTTCGGGAAAGGGATAGTGAGGAATCCCGTTTTTCCTCAAGATCTCTACGCCGGGAGTCACATCGACCAGCCCCATAAACGACGCCAGTACCGGCTTGTCATACGCCGCCGAAACATCCACAATGACCTTTGCGACCTCCTCGATGTCCGTCATCGTCTGGGGTGTGAGAATCACCACCACACCGCCCGTGTTCTCGTCTTCGAGAACCGCCTTCAAGGCCGACTCATAGCGGTCGTGTCTTGCATCTCCGATCACATCCACCGGGTTGTTCAAACTTGCCGCTTCAGGAAGGCTCTTCCGAAGCCTGGATATGGTCTCCTCGCTGAACCTGGCCAGGTCCATGCCGAACCGGATACTGGCATCCGTGGTCAAGATTCCGGGACCGCCGGCATTGGTCACAATGGCAACCCCGCTCGAAGCCGGCATCGGTTGCGTTCCGAAGGCCATCGCGTAATCGAAAAGCTGCTGTACAGTATCCACACGCAGAACTCCGGACTGGGCCAAAATGGCGTCGTAGACCTCATCCGTACCTGCCAGCGAACCTGTATGTGATGCCGCGGCAGTTGCCCCCTCGGCTGTGCGTCCGGTTTTTATGGCCAAAATCGGTTTTCCGGATGTGTCGGATACCTCACGAGCGACATGCATAAACGTCTGCCCGTCACTGAGATCCTCGATATACATGAGAATCACCTGGGTCTGGTCGTCTTCTCCCAGGTATCTCAGCAGATCCGTTTCATTGATATCCGCCTTGTTGCCGAAACTGATGAACTTGGAGAAACCAATGTTATTCCCAAGGGCATAGTCCAGAATTGATGTACACAGCGCCCCGGACTGCGACATGAACGCGATGTTGCCGGGCAAGGCCATACGACGGGCGAAACTGGCGTTCATTGAAATGTGCGAAGCCGTATTGATGATGCCCAGGCAATTGGGTCCCAGCAGCGCCAGGCCAGATGCCCTTGCAATGGCCCCGATTTCCGCTTCCAGATTCACACCTGCAGAACCGGATTCCTTGAATCCAGCCGAAATCACGATGGCGCCGGAAACACCTTTCTCTGCGCACTGATCGAGCACCTCCGGGACCCCGGGTGCGGGTACAACGACAACCGCCAGGTCGACATCATCCTCCAGATCCAGAATTCCCGGATGGCACTTCACGCCCATCACGCTTTTTCTGGAGGGATTGATCGGAAAGAGGGTTCCTGTGTACCCATTCATCAAGAGATTCCTGAACACTGCCTGGCCAACGCTTCCTTCCCTGGCGCTTGCGCCGATCACCGCAATAGCGGATGGTTCGAAAAGCGCCTCTAACGATCGTGCGGACCGGGCCTTGAACCGTGCATCATCATGTGCTTTGGACTTGAAGACCGGACTGACCTGAGCAGCATCCTTATTCCACTTCTCCATCCTGTCACCTCATCTTATTTTTAGTCTCATCAAGGGCAAGACTGCCTGTGCTTTGCACACAACAGCATAAACAAGCAATTCCAATACCACTGCCAGGAGCATAGTCCATGACACGTAACCATTTGTTTTATTATATCCTATGGTTCTGACAGGTGTCCGCGGCCCCCGTCAAGCGGGGTTTCCGGGTCTCAGTGAGAACGTATAAATGTCCCAAAAAAAATCCCCTCCATCCTGAAGTGGAGGGGATTCCTTACCGAAATGATCCTGCAGAGTTCCTCAGGTTTGCTCCTGAGCCGCCCCCTTTTCGCCCCGGGAAACGCAGTGGGCGGTGTGCGTGGGTTTGCGCCCTTGAATGATTTCGACGTAAATGCGGAGCACCTCAGCCACGCTCCAGGCCTGGGCGAAGCACCCCCTTGCCGTATGAGGTGAATCGCCTTCGAAGATTTCGGAAATCTGACCGATGCAAGATTCCGAAAGATGTTCCCGGAATGGTTCTACAAATTTGCGCGCTTCTTGACGGATCTCGTCGGAGTCACCCCCTAGCCTCACCCAGGCATCCACAAAAGCGCCTATGGGCCAGGTCCAAACAGTTCCTTGATGATAGGCGCCATCTCGAGCCCTCTGGTCACCTCCATATCTGCCCTGGTAGGAAGGACTGCTTCTCGAGAGGGATCGCAGTCCCACGGGTGTAATAAGATCTCTTTCCACAACCTCAAGAATCGCTCTCTCCTGTTCCTCCCGCAGCATTCGGTAGGGCAGGCTCAGTGCAAAGATCTGGTTTGGGCGTATAGAATCGTCCCGGACGTCATCATCGATACAATCGTAGAGACATCGGGCATCCTCATTCCAGAAAGAAGTCAGGAAACTGGCCCTGCACGCATTTGCCGCGGTCAGGCAGGTATGGGCAAACACAGGGTCACCAAAACAGTCTCCCAGTCCACTGCCCACCATCAGGGCGTTATACCACAGCGCATTGATCTCCACGGGTTTTCCCTGCCGAGGGGTAACCACCCAATCCCCCACCTTCGCATCCATCCAGGTCAGCTGGGTCCCGGGTTCACCGGCGCGTAAAAGCCCGTCCGCTGCAACCCCGATTCCATACCGGGTGCCCTTCACGTGCCAATTGATGATGTCCACCAGGACAGGCCAGAGCACCTCGCGCACGAAATCCAGATCTCCGGTATACCTCGAGTATGCATCAACGGCGTAAAAAAACCACAGGGACGCGTCAACGGTATTATAGTCCGGTTCTTCACCGAAATCCGGGAATCTGTTGGGAATCATCCCCTGCCTGCACGCAGCCGCATAGGCCTCTAGAATCGAACGGGCTTCTGCAAACCTTCCGGTGACCAGGGTGAGCCCCGGCAGCGAGATCATGGTATCCCGTCCCCAATCTGTGAACCAGGGGTAGCCGGCGAGCAGCGTAGAAAGCCCATCCTTGCGTTTCACCACGAACGCATCCGCTGCTTTTCTCAGCGCACGCTCGAGACTGTCACCGGCCCCCATCACAACATCCAGTCGATGGCTCTCCGATAAGCGTATCTCTTCGACCAAACCCACATCTTCCGGGGAAACACCAGCCACCAGAAGCGCCTTATCCCCCTCCTGCAAGTAGTAGGTCATCCGCCCGGGGCAGTGCAGGTCTTCCTGAGCGTCCAAACCGCGGTGAAGTTCCTGGAGATACTCGAAACTGTAATACCAGTTACTCTCCATGTCGAACCGGTCCGCATTATGCGACAGATAGAGCGGAGGCAACCCATCGTATGGTTGAATCCGAAGGTAGCCGTTCTGAACCTCAACCCGGGGATTATACTCTGAATTGCTCCGGGTGAGCGTATGGTGGTCTCTGTGCGCCAGAAGCGGACGAATCTCCAGCTTCACCGGTTGAGAGAATGGGCCATATTCGATTACCGTGGCGTTCTTCCCATGAACCATGAATATCCGCTTTTCGAATTCCAGGCCGCCAAGCCGGTATGAAAAAACTGGATCGGGATCCAGTTTGAATCCTGTTTGATGCATATAACCATCCGGGTACGTGGCACCCACATATCGGTTGGTGCTCAACTCGTAGGGTGCCTCTCCGATACAAACCGTTTCCTCGCATTTGGCGAGCATAACGATTCGACCCACGGGAGGCGTGGTAGCCGCAACCAGCAGCCCGTGATATCGTCTCGTATTCAATCCGATCACACTCGAGGATGCGTAGCCACCAACACCATTGGTGACAAGCCACTCCGTTCGGACCGCTCTTTCCAGATCCTGCAAATCCCGATGGTCTACACTTAGTTCCATGAAGCTTCGCCGTCCATTCCCAAATTCAGCCCAATTTCTTTCGCTTTTCCGCCCGTTTCAGTCCTGGCAGGAACAGATCCTGACACACCCTGTCCCAGCTCATATTCTTCGCGAGTTCAAACCCACGCTGAAGGCTTGCCTCCATCTCTTTCCGGGTTCCCGGCAATCGCTCCAGGATCTCCTGAGCAACCACCTTTGTCGTAACCGCCTCGACCCACTCCCGTTCGAGCATGTCGATCTTCTTCAGTTCATCCAGGGACCGTTTTCTGGGCAGCGTGGTGTAATCGCCCACCACCAGATTTGGCGAGTCTGTCCCATGGGCTGCACGTTTTACGTATCCGCAACATCCACAGACATTGCTTACCACACACAGTGCGCCGAAACTCAACGGCTCCACCTGGGCTATGCCGAAGGGTTCATAGATGGATTGGCCGAATTCCAGGTAAGACCCTTTCCTCAGGTCCATCATGCCCATCTCCTCAGGCATCCGGATCCCGCAGGATTCCCTGTCCCACCCGAACTGGTTGACAAAAATCACACGGATCGCCCTGGCTTTCTTGTTGAAAGCGTCTGCGATCCTCCAGAAATCCACCTCACCGCCCACCAGATCAGGGTAGCCCTCTTGGTGAACTGCAGGCCATCCATACTCGGCCTCCATCCGTAACACGTCCTCCGAACTTCTGGTGCCTCCAGCGGTGGACAGTACATAGAAAACACCCTTGCGACCATCCTTCTCGAACACCTCATCCAGATGTTCAAGCACCTGGAGATCCCTCCAAAGACCTTTGCTGATTACCAACCGCGTAACATGCGTAAAAATCACTTCCGGCCGGGTTCCACAAAGTGCTTCGGCATACTGCCTGAGCCGTTCAACAGACGCCCATTTCTCCTCCAGTGAAACCTCGAAAGCCGGGATCCCGTTGTAGACGAGCTCGATGGGAACATCTCGGAAGGCGGGCCCCAGAAATTTGAGTTCCTTGAGGGTGTAGTCTCCCACCGCAAAAATATTGTCGCAATGCCTTGACCGTTCGATAAGGGCATGACGATAGGAATCACTCTGATCTCCAAAAACCTCCGAAACACCCAGATCCTGCTCACACGCCTCAGCCATCACATTGTAAAACATCGTATCGTGACCGAGTGACCCTTCAACAATGGGCCGCATTGTAGCCACTTCGTGGGCGTGAAAAATGGTCCTGAATCTGGGGTCAGCCACCAGAATGGTTTTCAGCGCCGTAGGCATTCCCATATACTCGTGTGAGAGTATGAAATGAGGCCCCGGTTCCTTTCCCAGCAACGCGCTTATCGCATCGTAGGCGGGCTCTGCAAGCCTGAGATACTGCAGGAAATCGTAGGCGTGTTCGTACCGATCGCTCTGAAGTCCAAACCGCTCATACAGCTCGAATTTAAATTGGTTTTCCCGTGCGGGATTTACTTCGCGTACGTCCACAAGAAGCACTTCGGGTTGCGCCTCATTACCATTTGCAGAATCCCGTATCCTTCGCCTTCCATAGACGAACCCGACTTGATACATCTGCTGAATAGGGAGAAGCTTCTCCGCAATCGCCTCGTCCTGAATTCCTGAAAATGACGAGAAAAGGACCTCTCCATCGCGGGCGATTTCATCCTCCTCGCTCGGAGAAAAAAGCGGGCCAACCAGGAGCGTTCGACCGATCTCCTTCTGATATGCGGGCGAGGTGATCAACCCATGAAGCACAGCCCCAATTCCACCAATTTTTTGTACGGCTTCGTGTGTAATATGGCTCACAGAACTCATGGATTCTCCTCTTCGTCATCCCACCGGATGCAGCACTTCAAACAGACATTTTCGAATGGCATGGAATATCTATTAAACAGGAAAAACGGGCAAGCGGAAAACTCGAATCGGGCGGCACACGATCTTCATAAGGTCAAATAGTTCAAATACCTGCGTCAATTTATCGGGTCTTGACACATTTCCCGAACCATGTTATCGTTCGATCGAAGCGGCATCCTTCCCAACCTCTGAAATCGGCCCTCGCAATGGACCCCACCGAAACGCCCGACACCTCAACGCCACTGGAGAATTCGGTCTATCAGAGTGCGCTGGCCGAGTTCATCGCCACCTCTCGTACGGGCCTGCTCCCGCAGTGGTTGGACCAGGTCTACCGCACGCCTGAATTGCGCATGCGGGAAGATACGCCGGACCAGGAATCTCGCAAAGTTCTGATCGAATTTTTTAACCTGATCTGTAACCAGACCACACATTTCACAGATTTCGGACCCTTGAGGGATCATATCCATTCTGGTTCGATGAATTCATTTACACCTGACGCGGCCTGCCGCCTTCAACTCGCGTTCAAAAAGACACTGTTGGGGTCTTTGAACGCCGGGCAACCCGATGAGCAGCTTCTACGTCTGGCGGAAAAGATCTCGGATGAGATCCTGCTGCGAATTGCAGATTTCTACCACGAGATACGCTACAAGGAACTGCAGTGGCAGGAAGCTGAAAGGACACGTGTGCTGAGAGCCACGCAAGAAAGGCTCAAAACCCTGCTCGAAACGATGAACGAGGGATTTACCGCTATCGACACCTCCGAAAATCTCATCATGTTCAACCACCAGATGGAGCGTATTACGGGGTACGGTCGGCAGGAGGCAATCGGGCAGCACCTCTCTCTGCTCTACACAGAAGACAGCATGGACCGGTTGCAAACGCACCTGGCCAGACGGCGGAGGGGTGAGTCCTCCTCCTATGAACTTCAGATTGCGCACAAATCCGGTCACGAAGTCCCTGTGCGTATTTCCGGGGCGCCGCTGCGTGATGCGGGAGGGCACCATGTAGGGAGTTTTGCCGTAATCACCGACATCAGCGATCGTATCAGAGCTGAAAACGAACTCAGGGACAGCAATGAAAAAATTGTTCGTCTCCTTGAAAAGGAGCGAAACCGTGCTGCCCAATTCGCGACCATCAATCAAGTCGCCAAACTCGCCCTGTCCACACTGGACCTGGACGAAATATTCAAACACGTCGTCCGCGAAGTACACGAACGCTTCCCGTACCACCACATTACCTTGTTCACATTGGACGATGAGAAGAATGACATCGTCATGCGTGCCTGCGCGGGCGCCTACGAAGCATTCTTTACCGAGGGGTACAGACAGCAGATCGGATACGGAATTGTTGGCACGGTAGTTGAACGTGGCGAGTCGATCGTGGCGAATGATACGGAAGCGGAACCCACTCGAATTCTCGCGTTTCCTGAAGAGGCGAGCACCCGGGCGGAACTTTGTGTTCCCATCAAGCGGGGAGACCAGGTCATCGGCGCTCTGGATGTACAGAGTCAGGAGGCCGGGATATTCGACGAAAATGACGTCTCGGCGTTACAGGTCCTTTCAGACCAGATCGCCTGGGTGATCCACAACGCCAGTTTGTTTCAGGAAACCCTGAAACTGAAGGAGTTCAATGAACAGATCCTGCAATCCATCCCGTTGCCGGTCTTTCTCCTGGACCCCGGTGGCAAGGTCGTTTTCGCCAACGCGAACTATATGGACCGGCACAAGGTCACGAAGGAGGAGTTGATCGGAAGACCGCTGGAGGAGGCTATCCCGAAGTCGATCCTGGTTCAGCCTGAAGGCAAAATGGCGGTACAATCTGTATTTCGGAATCTCCAACCCGTGCACCTCGAAAGACAACGAATCAACCAGGGCATATACCAGAACCGAATGGTGAACGTTCTCGTCATCCCGCTGGTGGGCGCCGAAACGCCGCTTGCGCTGGTGCTCATCGAAGATATCACGGACAGCATCGAAAAGGCATATGAATCCTCCCTTTTGAGGCAGATCGGTCAGACCATGCAGGGCGTGCTCGATCTGGATCGCCTGCTCTACACTATTCTCACTTGCGTGACTGCGGGAACGGCACTGGGGTTCAACCGGGCGATTCTGCTCCTGGTGAACAAGGACAACGGGACTCTGGAGGGGAAAATGGGGGTGGGACCATCCAGCCAGGAAGAGGCAGCGCAGATCTGGTCTCAGCTGGAGGAAACGGTCTTTACGGTCGACCACATCCTTGCAGACTACGACCGCCTCAGCGATCCGGCGGAGACGACCCTGTCGAGAGCGGCAAGACAAATCCAGATATCACTCGGCGATCCGGATGACGTATTGGCGCAGACCGTTCGGGACCAGCGAACCCTCAGGATGGAAGATGGCGACCCGATCTCGATTAGCGCTGCGCTGTGGGCCGCCCTGGGAACCAATCACTTCGTGGCCCAGCCCCTGATCGTGAAAAATAACCCTGTAGGTGTGATCGTAGCCGACAACCTCTACAGTGGTAAGCCAATCACCAACGACAGTATCGATCTGCTTTCGGCATTCGCGAGTCATGCCGTTCTCGCCCTGGAGAATGCCGAGTTGTACAGGAATCTGGAGGACAACGTCCAGAAAGTAGAATCAGCATACCGGGAGCTCGAACGAACACAAGAGGAGCTTGTCCGATCCGAACGACTGGCAGTGATAGGAGAAATGTCTGCACGTATGGCGCACGAAATTCGTAATCCCATGGCCACCATAGGCGGATTCGCCAGATCCATTCTCAAGCAGCGGGATGACACGAAAGTAGAACAGGCGGCCAGCGTTATTGTGGAGGAGGTGGAAAGACTCGAAAAACTGCTTGCAGACACGCTTAATTTTACACGCCCCACGCGCACTCAATTCGAGAACTCCGACCCGAGAGGCCTGTTGGCTGACATCGAGAGGATGATCACGGAAGAAATCGCAGACAAGCCCATCATCTATCATGGCCACCTGTCTTCGGACCTGCCTCATCTCACCTTCGATCCATCACAGATCAAACAGGTACTCATCAATATTTACCAGAACGCACTGCAGGCGATGCCGGATCATGGAGAAGTCAGAATGGAAGCCTATGTCGCACAGATGCCCGGAGAGGTTGATTCTCCGTGTCTACAGCTATCCATATCGGACACGGGCGAGGGCATTTCGGAAGCGCACCATGACGAAATATTCAGTCCGTTCTACACCACAAAAACCTATGGCACAGGCCTGGGACTGGCCATCTCCAAAAAAATCGTGGAAGATCACGATGGGCGAATCTCAATTGAAAGCGAACCCGGGAAGGGTACCCGGGTCACAATACACTTGCCCTGTAGCCCTGAGAGGGAGTGACCTGATGAAAACGATCCTGATTGCGGATGATGACAAGAACCTTACGCTGCTTTACAAGCAGGAGTTGGCGGAGGAAGGGTATCAGGTCGATGTGGTAAACGATGCCCGTCAGGCGATCTCCCGGGTCGAGAGCGATCCGCCCGACCTGCTGCTCCTGGACATCCAGATGCCAGGCATGGACGGAATCGAGGCACTTCATCGCATCATAGGCAGAAACAACGCACTGCCCGTAATTCTCAACACGGCATACAGCAATCATAAAGAAAACTTCATGACCTGGACGGCCGATGCATACGTCGTCAAGTCTTCGGATCTCACCGAATTGAAACAGACCATCCGGGATGTTCTTGAACGGCGGGCCTCCGAATCCTGATCGTACCTGGATTCAATTGGCAATGACAGGGGTGCAACACCGCGGTGCTAGAGGAGGGGAGACTTATGGCTGATATCGATAGCGTATCGTTGCTCAAGGAGACTCTGACACTTATTCTTGCCGGTGGGCAGGGCGAAAGACTCTACCCGCTCACCAGAGACCGCGCCAAACCCGCGGTTCCCTTCGGGGGAATCTACCGGTTTATCGATTTCACCCTCTCAAATTGTCTCAATTCCAATCTCCGACGGATCTATCTCTTAACGCAGTACAAGTCCAGTTCGCTGGATCTGCATCTTCGCCTGGGCTGGTCCATACTCAGCGAAGAACTTGGCGAATTTATCCACACGATCCCTCCACAACAACGCCTGGCGGACCATTGGTACAGAGGAACGGCAGACGCAATATTTCAAAATATCTATACACTTCAGCAGGAACGGCCGGAACGGGTGTTGATCCTCTCGGGCGATCACATCTACAAGATGGATTATTCCCGCCTCCTTCAAGCGCACGTGGATACGGATGCAAGTCTGACGGTAGCCTGTGTGGAAGTCCCAATCGAGCAGGCAAGCCAACTGGGGGTGATGTCCATTGACGCGAACTCCCGCATCATTGGATTCGAAGAAAAACCGGAAGCGCCCCAGCCACTGCCGGACGATCCAACCCGGGCACTGGCCTCGATGGGTGTATACGTATTCAACACGAATGAACTCGTTCGAACTGTGGTGGAAGACGCACGCCGAAATACCGCTCACGACTTTGGGAAAAACATCATCCCGTCTCTGGTGCGCGGCGGCAAGGTATTCGCCTACAATTTCAAACACGGAAACTGCAATCCCCCATCGGTCTACTGGAGAGACATAGGACTGATCGACACCTACTGGTCGGCGAATATGGATCTGGTAGACAACTCGCCTGCATTCGACCTGTTCGATACATCCTGGCCAATCAGAACTTACCAGGAGCCCTATCCTCCCGTGCGTATCGTACAATCTATGGGAGAGGCCGGAGAATCCGACATGGCCAATGTCATCCTTTCGGGTGGATGCAGAATTTCCAATGCAAAACTCGACAAGTGTGTATTTTCTCACGGCGTACAGGTGGAATCGGGGGCTCAACTATCGGAATCGATCCTGATGGAGGGGGTTCGAGTTGGGCAGGGCGCAAAAATACGCAAGGCGATCGTGGACAAGGATGTCATCATTCCACCGAACTGCAAGATCGGTTACGACCCGGAGCATGACAGACAGAGGTTTGCGGTAACTCCCGAAGAAATCGTGATCGTACCGAAGGGCCTTCCGATCGAAGCCTGAATCAGCGTCCCTCCACGCCGACCCATTCATGTTTCATCACGAGGCAGGCAAGCGGCGGCAGGGTGATTTGCAGCGACACAGGTCGACCATGGCAGGGCGTCTCCTGGGTGGCCACCCCACCCCAATTTCCCATATTGCTACCGCCATAGACCTCTGAATCGCTGTTCAGCAATTCTTTGTAAAATCCTGGAACGGGCACACCGATTCTGTATCGTTCCCTTGGGACAGGTGTGAAATTGCAAACAACCACCAGCAAGGACCCATTTTGTGATCCTCTGCGAATAAATGCGATCGTCCCCTGGTCTGCGTCGTGGCAATCGATCCATTCGAATCCTTCACTTTCAGCATCGCTATCATAAAGCGCGGGCTCCGACCGATAAATGAAGTTCAGGTCTCTAACGAATTTCTGCAGCTTTCCGTGATGCCCTTCGCCGGTGAGGTGCCAGTCGAGGCTCTTGCTGCTGTCCCACTCATTCAATTGGCCGAACTCACCGCCCATGAACAACAGCTTTTTGCCCGGGTGACCGTACATATACCCATAAAAGGCACGTAGATTTGCGAATTTTTGCCAACTATCACCCGGCATCTTGTTCAGTAAAGACCGTTTGCCGTGCACCACTTCGTCGTGAGACAATACAAGCACAAAATTCTCGGTAAAGGCATAGACCCGGGTGAATGTCAATTTGTTGTGATCATATTTTCTGTAAATCGGATCCAGACTCATGTAGTCCAACATATCGTTCATCCAACCCATATTCCACTTGAACCCGAAGCCCAGACCGCCAAGGTGTGCCGGCCTCGATACCCCGGGCCACGTTGTGGATTCCTCCGCACACATCAATGCGCCGGGAAATCGTGAGTAAACTACTTTGTTCAATTCTGTGAGAAAAAAAACGGCTTCCAGATTCTCGCGACCACCGTATCTGTTGGGCAGCCACTCTCCTTTTTCTCTCGAGTAATCCAGGTAGAGCATCGACGCAACTGCGTCCACACGCAACCCGTCGACGTGATACTTTTCAAACCAGAACAAGGCATTCGCGGTCAAAAAATTTCGTACCTCGTTCCGGTCGAAATTGAAGATGAGCGTCCCCCAATCGGGATGCCGGCCCTTTCGGGGGTCCGCGTGTTCGAACAATGGGGTTCCATCGAAGCAGCCAAGACCGTGTGCATCATCGGGAAAATGCCCCGGCACCCAATCCAGGATCACACCGATATCGTGTGTATGGCAGGTATCCACGAAATACTGAAAGTCTTCAGGAGATCCATATCTTGACGTGGGTGCATAATACCCTAAAACCTGATATCCCCAGGATTCATCGAGCGGGTGCTCCATTACCGGAAGCAGTTCTACGTGGGTATATCCCATGCGTACCACGTACTCCACCAGGCGATGCGCAATTTGCCGATAGTTGAGCGGATCTCCTGAATCCGGATTTCTTTCCCAGGAGCCCAAATGGACCTCGTAGATGGAAACTGCGGAAGTCGTCGGATCAGAATCCGCTCTGCGCGAAAGCCATGCCGCGTCCGTCCACTCATAGTCCGGCAGATCGTAAACAACGGATGCCGTTCGAGGACGAAATTCCATGCGACTGGCGTAAGGATCTCCCTTCAGGTTCAGGCTGCCGTCAGGCGTCCTGATCTCATACTTGTAAAGCGTTCCGTGGGGCAATTCGGGGAGGAAAAGTTCCCAAACGCCTGACTGAGCTCTATATCTCATGGGTGCGCGACGGCCATCCCAATTGTTGAACTCGCCGACAACACTTACCCTGCTCGCGTTGGGAGCCCAGACGGCAAACAGAACCCCCTGAACGCCCTGGACAGTGGTTGCATGGGCGCCAAGCTTGTCATAGATGTTGTGGTGATTACCTTCAGAGAAAAGATGCAGATCGAAGTCGCTCAGAACGGGCGGAAAGGCGTAGGGATCGTAAATCACACGAATGGATTCTTTCGAGTAAGCAATTTCCAAACGGTAGGTGAACATCACCCTCCGTTCCAGCGCTTTACCCTGAAAAAATCCTGCCGGATGAACCTGGTTTAGAATGTACTTCTCGCCTTCATCATCAATTGCGTGTACAGTTATGGCTCCGGGGAGAAATGCCCGAATTTCGATACGCTTGCCTTCGGGTGTTGGTACGGGATGCATACCCAGAATCCCGAATACCTCGTCGTGATCTCCGGCTACGATCCGGTCTATTTCCAACGCTGTAAGTGTTGATTCCATATGTTCCCTGTTTATATTCAAGGCCAGTTCCTGGCGTCGAAAACATAGCACAGGTCAAATTCACCGTCAACCGGTTTCCTGTTGAGGAGACGAAGAACCTATGAAACCCGTATCGACCCTATCTGTTGCACCCTCGCTTCCAGATGAACTGAAGAGTCTGGAGACTCTGGCCTACAACCTTCGGTGGACCTGGGATCCGGAAACTGTCGAACTGTTCCGCCGAATGGACCGGAACCTGTGGGAGGAAGTCTACCACAACCCCACACGGCTCCTGGGATCGATCGATCAGAATCTGCTCGACGAATTCAGACAGGATCCAGGATTTCTCGCCCACCTCAAACGGTCGGTGGCATCCCTGGATGACTACCTCCAGGAATCCACCTGGTTTAAACGCGCCCATTCGGCAGAAAAAATGCAAATTGCCTATTTCTCCGCCGAATTCGGATTGACCGAATGTCTACCAATCTACTCAGGTGGTTTGGGTGTGTTGTCGGGGGACCACATAAAATCGGCCAGCGATCTTGGCCTCCCGCTGGTGGGAATGGGTCTTCTGTATCAGGAAGGTTACCATCGGCAGTATTTGAACAATGATGGTTGGCAGCAGGAGGAGTATATAGAGAATGACTTCTACACCATGCCCACTCGCCCATTGCTCGACGAAGCGGGCCAGGAGGTCACCATATCCCTTCCCTTCCCGGAAGGTGAAGCGAAGATCCGGATCTGGCACGTTACTGTAGGCAGGGTTACGCTATATTTACTGGACACCAATCTCCAGGAGAACCACCCGGACGCGAGATCCATTACCGGCCAGCTCTACGGTGGTGACCATGAAACCCGGATTCGTCAGGAAATCCTTCTGGGCATCGGCGGCACCCGGGCGCTTCGGGCTCTGGGGATCGTACCTACCGTCTGTCACATGAATGAAGGTCACTCGGCATTTCTGGCGCTCGAGCGAGTTCGTCAGTTAATGGAGGAGGGACTGGCATATGATGCGGCAACAGAAGTCGTGACGGGTGGCAATGTATTTACCACGCACACGCCTGTACCGGCGGGTCACGATGTGTTCTCACCAGATCTGGTTACGAAATATTTCAGGTCCTATGCGGAAGAACTCGGCCTGTCGATGGACACATTTCTCGATCTCGGACGGGTGGTTCCCAGCACAAGAGATGCCGGGTTCAACATGACGGTGCTTGCCATGAAACATGCCTCCATCCGGAACGGAGTCAGCAAACTGCACGGAGAAGTGTCGCGCGGCATGTGGAAAACGCTCTGGCCGGAAATGCCCACGAGTGAAATTCCGATAGGATCCGTCACGAACGGGATTCACGTAGGATCCTGGATTTCACATCACATGCGGGCGCTGCAAGACAATTATCTTGGACAACGCAGACTGGAAGACCCTCACGACCAGACGATCTGGGAGAATGTGGGCGCCATTCCTCCCGAGGAACTTTGGCGCATGCACGAAACCAGGCGCGAACGTCTTGTGGCTTTTTCCAGATCGCGTCTCCGCAGGCAGTTGCAGCGCCGAAGCGCCTCTCCCGTGGAGATCTCCAGAGCGGATGAAGCCCTGGATTCAAAGGCCCTCACCATTGGGCTGGCCAGGCGTTTCGCCACATACAAGAGAGCCACTCTGCTCCTCCACGACACAGACCGCCTCGCCCGAATCCTCACAAATCCTGACCAACCGGTTCAGCTCATTCTGGCCGGCAAGGCCCACCCTCACGACAATCCAGCAAAGGAGCTGATCCGGGACATCATACACCTCGCCCAGCGAGAGGATCTTAGGAACAGAATCCTGTTTATTGAAGACTATGACATCTGTGTTGCCCGATATCTCGTTCAGGGAGTAGACATCTGGTTGAATACGCCTCTACGCCCGCTGGAGGCCAGTGGAACAAGCGGCATGAAAGCCATGGCCAATGGCGCGCTGAATCTGAGCATTCTGGACGGATGGTGGGCAGAAGCCTACCAGATCGATGTGGGGTGGGCTATAGGCAATGGTGAAGCGTATGAAGATCAGGTCTATCAGGACCAGGTCGAGGCTGACGCATTGTATCAGATACTGGAGAACGACGCGATCCCGCTGTTCTACGACAGGGGGCCAGATGGGCTTCCAAGGGGGTGGATCGCAAGAATGAAATCTGCAATGCGAAGCCTCTGCCCCGTGTTCAATACCAACAGAATGGTTCACGAATATACGGAAAAGACGTATCTGCCGGCCCAGACACGATTCAGTAGCCTGACGGCTGATAACTCGGAATCTGCGAAACAAATTGCGGAGTGGAAAGGCCGGGTGCGGTGGGAATGGGGGCAGGTGGAAATCCAGCATGTCGAGGCAGATTCTGCGCTGGGCCTCAGGGTTGGTGAGACCCTTGAGGTAAGGACACGGATAAAACTCGGCGAGCTGGAAACAGGAGATGTCACCGTCCAGATCTACCATGGAAAGGTCAACACCAATGGGGATATCGTGGACGGAAGCACACTCGAAATGACCGCCATCACACCGGAATCCGAAGGCATCTATACTTACGCTGGAGAAATGCCATGCCCTACCAGCGGAAGGCGAGGCTACACGGTTCGCATATTGCCCCGACATCGCAGCCTCGGAATCTTCCTTGAATCCGGGTTGGTTGAATGGGCGAGTACATAACAGCAGGGAGCGACAGAAACATCGCCCCCCTCTTTCGCGAGACCCACTACTCCTGAGAGACAATTTCGCTTTCCGGTCCTCTCGACGTCAGTTTCTTCACCTTAGCGATCAACTCAGATTTGCCTGCGGTTCGCACCAGGGTCCCAAGCCGCCCGCCACCGGAAGACTCGAGATTACTAACATCTTCTTCCGACCTGTGAAGATACAATACAGTCGCCCGCGGCCTAACCTGCCTCAAGATGGTCAGCGTCTCTCGTCCATCCAGGCCCTGGACAAACGTGTCGATTATGATCAAACCGAAATCCCGGTCCAAAGCCTCTACCAGAACCTTCCCACTCTTCGAGGTGGTAACTACCCTGTCTCCGGTTTCGCCGATCGAAGAAGCCGTTCGTCTCCGCAAGACAGCATCCCGACTTCCGATCAAGATATCCATTAGGTTGTCCACCAGATCTGCGAGGGTATCAGATGCCATATCCCATTAATCCTTTGGGAATGGCAATCCTTGTGCCAGCACCTCCTTCGCGAGTTTTAAGTTTATTCCTAAATCACTGGTATGCAAACTGACACACCGACCCTGACGAGATCCTGTGGAGGCAGGACGGCCTGATCCTGAGACACCAATGTCCCAGCATGTGTGCTACCCGTGCCCGAGGATTCAACACGCAAAAGGTCCTCCATCGGTAGACGGAGGACCTTTTCGAATCGATGGAACTGGTTCAGGAAACTTGATTAAATGCCGAAGCGTCGATCTGATGCTTGGTCAGGAGCCTGTGCAGGGACCTTCGATCGATGCCGCTCTGCTCGGCGGCTTTGGTGATGTTGCCTCCGTGGGCGGTGAGAAGATTTTCAATATACGCCCGTTCAAATTCCTCAACCACCGTCTCCTTCGCCTCCTTGAACGGCAGATGAAACCGGTTATCTCCATGGCCCCGTCTGTCCTGACGCCCAAGGGAATCCGGAAGATCCTCCAGTCTAATTTTTTCTCGGGAGGCGAGTGCCACTGCGCGTTCCATGACGTGCTGGAGTTCTCGCACGTTTCCTGGCCATGCGTGCTTGCAGAGCAACTCATTCGCCTCTGGCGAGATGCCCTCAATTTCCTTGTCCGTTGATTTTAGATAATGTTTCAGGAAATGATCGGCCAGCAATGGAATATCTTCCACACGTTCTCTCAAAGGAGGAACTCGAATCACGAAAGTGTTTACGCGATAATACAGATCCTCCCGAAAATCCCCATCATCAACCATTGATTCCAGGTTGCGATTCGTGGCCGAGATCAAACGGATATCGATCTCTGTTTCCCTGTTGCTGCCCACCTTCCGAATCTTTCGATCCTCGAGAACGCGCAGAAGTTTCACCTGCAGGTTCAGGGGCAACTCACCGATCTCGTCCAGAAAAAACGTCCCGCCACTGGCGTGCGCCATCAATCCCGCACGGGAGGTAACCGCACCCGTGAAAGACCCCTTCTCGTGACCAAACAACTCGCTTTCCACAAGATGTTCAGGCAGACCTCCTCAATTCAGAGGGACGAAGGACTGCCTTTTCCTTCCGCTATTCGCGTGAATGCTTCTTGCGATCAATTCCTTACCCGTTCCGCTCCCACCTGTTATCAGCACATTTGCCTGGGTATCGGCGATCTTCCGAATCATTCCGAATACACGCTGCATTGCGGGACTCTGACCTATGATATTATCGAAATGGAACTGCTGCTCCAACTGCTCTCGCAACGCCTTGTTTTCCACTTCCAGTCTTATCTGTTTCAGCGCGCGTTCCACGGTTAATGTAAGCTGGTCCGGCGTGAAGGGCTTGGCAATGAAATCGAATGCACCCTCCTTCATCGCAAGAACGGCATCCTGAATGGTCCCGTAGCCGGTAAACATAACAACAACTGTCTCAGGCCGTCTTTGCTTCACTTCGCGCAGAACCTCCAACCCGTCCATCCCGGGCATCTTCAAATCCGTAATCACCAGATCCTGCGGTTGGGCATCGAACACCTCCAGTCCATCCGACCCTCGCTCTGCCACCGCCACTTTGTATCCTTCACGGGTCAGGAATTTCTTGCAGGTGCTGAGCATGTCGGGCTCATCATCTATAATCAGGATCTTTTCTTTTTTCATCTTTTCCTATCCGTTTTTTCCTCTACAACACACGGTAGAGAGATTCGAAAAGTGGCCCCGTGCCCCCACTTGCTTTCAGCTTCCAGTCTTCCGCCGTGCTCCTGAATGATTCCGTAGCTGATCGAGAGACCCAAACCAGTGCCTTTCCCTACTTCCTTGGTCGTAAAAAAGGGATCAAAAATCCTTTTGAGATCCGCTTCAGAAATTCCTCCACCGGAATCCTTGACGTCGACCTTTACCCAACGGTCACCCGCTTTGCCCTCATCAACACAGGTAGATACCAGCAACTCTCCCCCATCGGGCATGGCATCCATGGCATTGTTGAAAATGTTCAGAAGGACCTGCTCGACCCGAGTCGTGTCTGCAGAAACAATGGGCAACTCCGGATCCAGCTCAGGTACGTACGTGATCCCCTTGATTCGAAGCACGTTTTCCACCAAACCTACAGCATTAACAACCGTTCGATTCAAATCTACATTCTGTGGAGAAAATGGGGTCTGGCGGGAGAACGCCAACAAACCGGAAGTGATCTGTGCGAGCTTGTCAGATTGGCGTTGAATCACCTCCACATCATCCCGAAGGTCTTCTCCCAGCCCCTGAGCAGACACCTCCTGCATCAGATTGGCACTTCGCATCACAATGATACCTGTGGGATTGTTGACTTCGTGGGCAATGCCACCCACAAGTTCCCCGAGTGCTGCAAGCTTGGCGGATTGGAGGAGCTGCTCTTCCAGTCGTTTCCGATCCGTGATATCTCTGATGATGCTGGTGAACATTCTCCGGTTGCCGAGTTGAAATTCACTGATCGCGAGATCCATGGCGAAGGGGGTGCCATCCCTGCGAAGACCCGTCACTTCCCGGCCTATGCCGATGATCTTCGCTTCTCCTGTTTCGAGGTAGTTCTCCAAGTATCCGTCGTGAGCGCCCCTGTCCGGCTCGCGCATCAAGACCCTGACATTATGGCCTACAATTTCACTGGACTCGTATCCAAAAATCCGTTCTGCCGCAGGATTGAACGACTCGATTTTTCCGAATTCGTTGATGGTGATGATGCCATCAACTGTGGTGTCCAGAATGGCCTGTATTCTCGCCTCGGAATCTTTGCGTTCGGTAATATCCTCTCCTGAACTCAGCGTACCCTCAATATCGCCAGATTCATTCAGTAGCACGGTGTTGCGCCACGCCAAGAGCCGTTCCTTCCCGGACCTGGCGAGCACAGGGTTTTCATAATACTCCACGGGTTCGATCTCGCCGGCCATCAATAAATCGAAGGCCATTTTCACCCCTTCACGATTGCTTTCCGGCAAGAAATTCTCGAACCAGTTTTTTCCGAGGATCTCTTCTTCTTCATATCCAAGGATGTCACAGCCTCGCCTGTTGATCATCTCCACGCCCCCCTGTCGATTAAGTTCGAGGAGCATGTCATCTACGAGATCGAGATACTTCTGAATCCAACCACGCTCCTGCCGGAGCTGATCGAGATTCTTTATCACCTGCACTTTTGGCATTTGTTAGGTACTCATTCTGTATGCTTTACGACACCAAAACGGGGCTATATTCGTATCTGATCTGTGGCGGAATATATCCCGCGACCCTACGCAAGTCAAGGTATATCCAGCATTTGTGTGATTCATCCAACCGGCCTGGACACCCGAATATCATCCCACCAGAGATCGGTCTGAAATGTCCTGAATCCCAAAACTCCTTCCCGCCAGGGTTGGGGATCAAACGCGGAAAGATACTCCGTCCCATCCACCGAAAATGAAATATTGCCACCCCGTTTCGTAATACTGATCTCATACGCCACACCCTTCCGGCAATGGTAATCGAAGGTCTCCGTCAGGAGCTCGAACCCCGGACAGCGTCGCATCCTGAACCTCGCTCGCGGCCGTCCCTGATCATCGCTTTCACCCTCACAGGATCGGTCATTGAGGAACGTAAAAATATATCCATTCAACTGATGATAGTGCGCATAGCTTCCGTCCCTCCTGAGGGCCCGGGACTCGTAAAGCGAAGTCCCGTCTGGATGCGCGTAACAGAGAAAAAAATTGATATTGTTAGCGTTGATGGTCGAATCCAGGACACAAGTCTTGAAATCTACCCTGAGATCTCCTTCGAACACCCGTTTGTTCCACACCGTGCATACGTGTTCGGAACCGGACTGATCCTGCGGATTGGCCATTACCCTCAGCCTGCCGTCATCGATCCAGACCCGCTCTCCTCCCTCGACCCACCAATGGTCGGGAGGTTCGGAATCATAATTGCCAAACTGTTCCGAGTACAGGACTTCTCCCCCCTTCATAAAGCATCTCCTCGATATCTGAATTCAGCCCTCAAAAGCCCGCGTAAATGGGTGCTCAATCGTTTTGCCTCTGAACCTTTCTTCTTCCTTCGTACCAGATTTCAAAAGCATTTCCTGCCGGTCCCACCAGGCAGAGCGCATAGAACGGGGCGTATATGCTCTCCTCCAGCCGCAGAAACATCTCGACGAACGCGACCAGAAACACCACCACACACTGTCCTTTTCTGCTCCTCACCGTGGTTCTGGGATCCGTAATCATAAAGAATATGAACAGTTGGTACATAGGTCCGGTCAGTGGAGAAACGATGGGCAGGAGCGCTTGCCCCGTGATCAATCCTCTCACCCAGGCGAAAGCAAGAAAGGATGCCACATAAGTCAGGCAAATATGCAGCCTGTTCACACGCCACACGGTAAGGAGACCCAGACCCCAGATGGGAAGCAGCACCCAGAGATCGTTCCCCCACTGGATGCTCAGCCCCGCAACCGTCTCCGGCGCCGTGAAAAGCATCACGCTAACGCCCAGATTGGAAGGATTCCACAGATGCCTGCCTCGCCAGCGGAGTACATACTTGGAGAAAATCGAGGTCAAACTGCAAACGACATAGGGCCATAGATAAAGAGACCGAATCAGGATCCCCACACTGATACCGGTGATGTATCCGCTCACCAGATTGGGCTCACGTTCATCCGAAAACCGCCCCAGGAAAACCTCTGCCAGCACGGCGGAGGTGATGGCCACAAGGGTCATCCCCAAACCCTCGAGAATACCATATGACATCTGGTAACCGGCAAGGACACCGGTAATCAACAGTGGCGGAAGAAAACGCGTGAAGCCCAGAACATCCATCTGGACCCTATCCTGCTTCAGCGTCTTCATTCCGGCTCCACAAGCACATGATACCTGTCCAGTTCGGGTTGCTTCACGTTCTGAGTGCGCCCAGAGGGCCAGCGGATTTGCATACCCTCTACCCCAGATGTCTTACCTAGCCCGAAATGCAAGCGTCGCTGATTCTGTGCAGAAACTCCAATACCTCCGGACACCTCCTGCACCTGCGCCCCTTCCTCCCACACAACCCGAACACGTGCGCCGATGGCGCTCCTGTTGCTGACACTTCCCATGAGGTCCACACCGATCCACCTGTGATCTGAGTGTGTCTGATTCTTATAAATCAGCAGGGGGCCCCGCTGATTGGCCACAACGATATCCAGGAAACCCCGGTTCCACAGATCGACCATTGCCACAGCCCGGCCATCGTACCGGTCTTTCACCCCCACCTGGAAGCCAACCTCGCTGAACCTCCCCGCGCCGTCATTTATCCACAAGCGCTTGCGCTGGTTTCCGGCAAGACTCCTTCCCTGCATAGATGGCCAATTGGATGCATCCTGAATGATATCCCTGTATCCACCCGAAATTTGCGAATAATCATACCAGTAGTCGGAACCCACATCCCCGGAGACAAATCCATTTGTAACATACAGGTCGAGAAATCCATCGTTATTCAGATCCCCAAACTGGGCGCCAAAACTCCATCCTCCCAGTTCCACGCCGAACTCGTGCGCCAGATTGGAAAACGTCAATCCACCAACTGATTCTGAGATCCACAGATTGTTCCCCTGCAGAAGCACGCCCCCTTCTGAAATATTCGTCTCGTAAATGCCGAGACTTCCCGTGTTCAGGACATCTCCAAATGACACATTCATACCGCTCTTCGGCTGCCTTCCGATACCGGACTGGAATCCAATTTCTTCAAATCGACCGCCGCCCTGGTTCACAAACAGCTCCGATACGCCGTAGTCGTTTGCCAAAAACAGATCCGGGAAGCCATCGCCGTTCAAGTCTGCAGCCCCGGCAGCGAGTGTCCAGCGTCTGCTTGTGGATCCGAGCCGCTCCGTCTCATCTACAAAGCGACCGTTGCCATCATTTCGCAGCAGGAAGTTGCGACCTCCATTCCGGGCGAACTCGAAACTCTCGGGCATAATTCTGGTCGTTTTCAGCGCCCACAGGTTGAGATCTTCAGGCCAGTACCCGGCCAAAAACAAATCCAGATTCCCATCCAGATCGAAATCCAGCCAGATGGCGCTCCCTGCATTCACCCACTTGGGCAGCCCGGCTTTCTCGGTCACCCTGCTGAATCGAACCCCCTCCTCGTTCCGAAATAACTCCGGACGTCCCCACCTGTAAAGAAACAGGTCTTCGTAGCCGTCATTGTCGTAATCGCCCCAAACAGCACCCATCGAAACGCCATCTGCAGGCGTGTTTAGATCGGCCACTCCCAGATCTTCAGCAACATCCAAAAACTGCCCATCCCCAAGATTCTTGTACAGCCGGTTCTTCGACCCGTGTGCGCTGTTTGTCACATATAGATCCTGCCAGCCGTCTCTATTGAAATCCACCACGGACACGGCAGCGCCCATGGCTGCCACAATTGGCATAATGGGATTCAGCAGGGGATCCAGCGTGGGGCCCGAATGTAGAAACTCGATTCCGCATTCCCTGCTCACCTCCTTCAGTTCGAACCCATACCTATCCACGGGCAAACCCGGCACAGACGAATGCTCGGACCTGTACCGCATCGCAATGGGGAGTATCAGGAGACCCACAAAAAAAATGGCTGTGATGTAGCGACTGGATCGGGACAAGCGCTCTCCTCACGGTGCAGCCCACCGGGCGGGGATGCACCCGGACTCACACGCAACTCATCTTACTCTGGATACCACATATCTGGTATGGTAGGTCTGCCAGTCTTCCGAGAATCTTTGATAAACCGGCTCCTCTTCCAGAAGTCCGGGTTTTCTTTCGCCGGTCGCCTGCTGCCTGTGAGCGGGCAACGGAAGAACCGTCCTCGACCATTCCGTGTTGTAGTCACCGTCCTTCACCCAACCATCCCCAACAAGCACGAATGACCGGGTCCATCCGGGCCCAGGCTCTTCAGGCATCCTGAATTTCAGCCGCAGCTCGTCCCCTGCATTCAGAATCACGTATCTGTCATCGACCTCGGCCAGCAGTTCCCGGACATCTCCAAACCTTGTGTGGTACCCCTGCAGATCTCGCCAGCGTGGGCTATTGGATTCTATCACATCATACTGCGGAATATCCGGGCGTCGCCGGTCCACAGATCCCGTGTCCGAGAACCCTCTGTATTGCAATTCCGCTGTGGCCACACCCACCTGGACCGTATCCAGATGTCCGGATGTTCTCTTTTCAGCCGTGTAAACCCGGTCCCAATAAATTTCCAGACACGACCGCAATCTCAACCTCTCCGTCTCAACACTTGAAATATCGACAAGAATGGTCTTGTTCTTCCCAGCGGGAAAACCCAGACCCGATTCGAGTGTAACCCACTCCCCATTCACAAAACCATCCAGACTCAATCCCGCGGGCGAAATCATGCCGTTTTGCGACAGAGCAATATTGATCGAACTGTCCGTGGGGTAGATCCAACCCGTGGCAACCAACCAGTCGGCAGCCTCACTCCCAATATCCATCTCGACCCAATGATCCTCTGTGACGCCCTGATATTTTCCCAGTTCGAAAGAATCCACATACTCGCCATCTTCATTGGCCAGCAGATCCGTCACGTCCAACCCGAGCTCGTCCACGGCTCGCCCCAGAGCGATCGGTTGGCCAATACTCTTGATTCCCAGATCGGGCACGGATCTTGTAAAGCGTTCATCCACAATCACATCTACCTCTGCCGAATGATCCACTACAAGCAAGGACACGTGGTCCACGAAATGGGTTTCCCACAACTCCGCCGTAATTCGCAGATCGTAGAACCCATCCCGGGGCACCATCCATTTCGAAGGGATCAGGATGCGATCTTCGGTCTGATCGCTTCCAGCGGTAACCTGTGCGTTGATCCGCATGCCCAGAGGAGAGCGCCACAGAAAATCTTTAACGAACGTCATTTTATTTCCGTCAAATCCGAATACCCACGGGCAGGATCCCTTCAATCGCTGTTCTGCGAGAACTGTCTGGTCTGCGCTCACTCCGAATTCTGCCTGGACTGTTCCGTTTGGCCACTCCACTCTCAAGACATCGGCCTTCCTGCGTTCACCCAGACCGAAGTGGACCGGCAGAACCGAAACGGGTCGAATCTGAGCACTATTCATCGCGTGGAGTGTCACCTCCCCACCCAGGGCGAATGTGTTCATCCTGCCATCGCCCCGGCTGCTCCTTGTGCGCGGTCGAATGAACTGCCAGTGGTATCCTGCGGAGCCGCTCGCAGTCAGCAGAGTCGCGTGCCCGGACCTGTTCCTCCCAACCAGATCCAGCAATCCGTCACCGTTGAGATCTGTCACACCATCCACACCGAAGCCTGCTGGGAGCTCGACTTCCAACCTGTCTGTGCCTCCAGAAAGCCATATTCGGGATCGCCTGGATCCGGTCACCAAGAAATCACTACTGCCATTGTTATCCAGATCCTGGACAAACAAGCGCTCTCCATCTCCCAGACCAAACTCCATCGCAGAGAGCTCTTTCGTCTGATTTCCCCATCCCTGAACACCGACACGAGTCAGACAGGCAAGGTCCAGGAGCTCATCGCCATCCAGATCTGTCACCGCGAGATCCTGCACGCCGTTCACCACATCGGGTAAACTCTCGAACTGGCCACCTTGTGCGTTGGTATACCTTCGCGCGACTCCTTGCCCACCCACGACACCCAGATCTCCATCACCATCCCCATCCAGATCTGCCCATACAAGGTTCTTGATGCCGCTACTCTCTGACACGAACGCCAGCGCGTCCCAGCTTCCGTCTCCATGATTCCGGATGGCAAGATTCGGTCCTCCGCGTCCGCCAAGTACCATGTCGAGATCGCCGTCCAGCTCCAGATCAACGGCCCAGGCGCCCGTGTAACTTCCCTGGAGCACCTCCGCGGACAAAGCGGTCCGGGAGCTCCAATCCAGAAGGGTATCCTCTTGACACACGAACAGACGCAACCCGTCCTCGCCGACCAGCACCAGGTCAAGATCGAAGTCGTTGTCGAAATCGATCGGCAAAATGCCCGCACTGCTGGAAGTCCCACTGCCACCGGGGAACAGCAGGGCGGACCGCTTGCGTGATATACTCAAAACGCGGCCCTCCGAAATACCGAAGAGTTCCACAGAATCTCGCCCGGTCGGCTTCAATGTATCGTAAGACACGCTGCTGTCGATCACGCTCTCCACATAGTCCAAAGTTGCGTCTGGAGGCGATGGCCCTGTCCTCGAATTGGCAATCCTGAGAAAGGATTTGATCGGATCACCTGAGTCACGGTCTGGCCGACTCAGAACGGCTGCATCTCTGCGATACGATGGCACACGGGCAAGGGCATTCTTGAGAAATGCAATATGTGTTCTGGACTCTCTGACCCGGCCTGAGGCAATTGCCTGTTTCGCATTTCCCAGCTGGCCAATGGCGACATCCGGCCATCCCGAGGACGGATCGTCCAGCGCTTCAAGCGCCTGGAGGACCGCATCCGCATTGCCCTGTCCAGCCAGGAGGCGCGCACGTTCAATAGCTAGGACCTGATTGTCGGGAACGAGGCGGATCATCCTGTCCATCACCTTCAACACGTCTGAGGTATCCTCGCCAAACCGTTCCATCTCTGCGGCCAGGGCGAAACCCGCCAGCGTGTTCTCTGCGTCCAGATCCCATGCCCTGCGAAAGTATCCGATCGCCTCCTGCGGCGAACCCACGCGCCGATAGTAGTGACCGAGCAGCAAGTGGATCTCACTGTTTTCCGGCGCCAATACCATCGCTTTTTTCAAATAACCCACTGCGAGCGAATCCACTCCCCGGCGCATACTCAACAGCCCCATATTGGACCAGATCGCCGGCTCTCCTGGCGCCAATTCCGTACCCAGTCTCAATGCCTGATCGGCCTCGCCGAACGCACCTATTTCGAGTGCAGTTACCCCTCTGTGAAATGCCGAGGAGACTTCCATGTGGCGGTCCGTACCCGGAATCGGCAGCGGGTCCTCCGAGCACGAAAGGAGCACATAGAAAACCACCAGAATCAGAGGTCTACCCAGAACTCTCATAACCACCTTTCACCGGGATGGAATAGAAGGTTTACTACCGGTCGCGTCTGAGGAACAAATCGACGGACAGAATGCGGGAAGATTTACAGTACAGAATCACGGAAGCCACGATCATCAGAATATCCCTGATCAGTGCATCGGTAAGCGAACCTGCGGCACCATCCAGCCCGAAACATCCACAGGTAATGTCGGCTTCCCTGAACAGATTGACGCCGATGGCCACACCAAAGCTTGCCAACAGAACAGCGGACGCCAATCCGCTGCCTCTTACCCAGAATCCCACCACAAGGCATATTCCAAGCAGGATCTCGATCCACGGAACCACAATCGCGAACCCGTGCACAAGTTCCTGAGGCAGGACATCGTAAGCCCTCACAGTTAAAGCAAAAAGGGCGGTTTCACTTACTTTCGACAGACCCGCCCAAAGCATGGTAACGCCAAGCGCAAGTCGAAGTACGAGCAGCAGAGGCTCGCCAAACCTGGACAGATTCATGGTTTATCCCCTGCCTTCACAGGATAGCCTGAACCCTCCCACTCGGCCCAGCCTCCAAAAAAGGTTCCCACCGAGGTGAATCCGAACTCCTCCGCCAGAATGTTTGCCAGCTGCACACTGGCCTGGCACGAGGCCCCTGAACAATAGGTGATTACCCTGGCGTCTCTGGGGATATCCGCTACCACCTCTTCCCCTTTTGTCTTCAGGTCATAGCCGCGGATGTGCTTCGCACCCGGTATGTGTCCGTTCTCGTACGCCTTGTGCGATCGGGCATCCAGAAAAATCGCATCTCCTTCATCGAATGCCCGCTTCGCCATGGCCAGGTCCACCCGCATCCCTTTGAGATGAAGATTCCAGTTCACATAGTCAGAAATCGTCAATTTTTCAGACCCAATCAATGGAATCCCTGTGCTGGATATTGCGTTGTGAGCAATCCCGATTGCACTGCCCGCCAGCACCAGGATAAGCGCCTTGATCACAGCTCGATTTTTTGTTGTTTCCACGCGAAATTCCCCTCCAGATTTGGTATTCAGATCAGGCCAAGTATACTACTGACAACAGGGCAAGTCAAGGCGCGTACCCCTTAAAGGAAGTGGCTTGACAATCCAACCGGGTTGCCCCATTTTGGCGAACCCGGCATCCTGCCGTGAGCCCACATCCTGCCGCAATCATCCCGGTGGATTTTTCTACAAACTACCAAAACCCTTTATCTCAACCGGAGAATTGTATGACCAAATCACAATTGGCCCTCGATGGAGGCCCCAGGGCCGTTACGAGCGACATGAACGATGCCTGGGAGACCATCACAACTCTCGAGAGAACATTCGTAAACAGCGTCCTGGACAACATCGACGATGCATACAGTCAGATCGATCGCTTTCAGGAAGAGTTCAAAGCCTTCACAGGTAGCAAGCACGCCATCGCGACCTGCAACGGCACCTCCACGCTTCACTCGGCAGTTTTCGCTTCAGGAGCAAAAATCGGCAGCGAAGTCATCGTCCCCTCCGTAACCTGGCACGCCAGCATCACGCCCATACTGCACTGCGGCGCCACACCTGTATTCTGCGAGGTCGACGCCGAGACATATTGTGCAGATCCTGAAGACGTCAGAAAAAGGATCACCGACAAAACCTGTGCAATTATTGTCACCCACGTATACGGCAACCCGGCGGATATGGACGCCTTCCGCGACCTGGTCCACGGAACGAACATCACACTTATCGAAGATGCATCCCATGCGCACGGCGCGTTGTGGTCGGGCAAATCGATCGGAACCCTCGGCGACATCGGGTGCTTCAGTTTACAGGGCAGCAAACCGGTCACGGGGATCGAGGCAGGAATCATTACAACGGACAATGACGACCTGTATGACCAGATGCTCGCCCTGGGCCAGTACGGCCGCTGCGAGCAGCACTTCACTACTGAAAAATTCAAACCCCTGAGAAACATGGGACTGGGCATAAAATATCGCGCCAACCCTCTGGGTATCGCAATGGCACGTGCGCAACTTCAGAGACTCTCGGAGCTGAATGAGAAAAGACGGTCCTGGTTCGACAAAATGGACGGTCTCCTCTCGGCCATTCCAGGAATTCATCCACAAAAGACCTACACTAAGGCATTGCGTGGAGGGATGCTTCTCTATACCGGTGTCATAGACGAAGAAACCATTGGCGCACCCGTATCAACCGTATTAAAAGCCCTCGTGGCGGAAGGTGTCAAGACCACGCCTGCCATCACCCCCTTCGGCTACGGCGCAATGCATACCGAACCCCTATTCAATGAATTTCCCCTTGGCGACCTTGGTGGTCCCTGGGGAGATATGCCGGAAAACGCCAGAAAACCGATGGCACATGGTTCACTGCCCATCAGTGAGAAAATTCACGACTCCTGTTTCTGGCTCACCACACCGGTAGATCCCAGCCCGGAATGGGTTGATCAGGTTGCGCTCGCGTTTGAGAAAGTTGCTTCCAACGGCTCCCGACTGGCTGAAATATCCAAAGCATAGCCGACTCCAGAATCCTCCCAACGACACCTGCACAGGATTACCCAATGCCTCCACTGACCAGGCTATCACCGAATGACCGCGGCCATACCGACAAGGACCCTGCCCTGACCCGGGACGGTACCGGACGACTCTGGGCGACCTGGCACCACTACAGGATGAAAGAAGATCGCATCCTGCTCCGTTCTTTGAAAGGAAACAGACCAGGCCAAATCCTCGAGATCAGCGATGACCCCGGTATCAACTTCCAGCCGCGAATCGCTTGTGACGGCCAGGACAAGATATGGGTCGTCTGGTCTGCGATCCGAAAAGGAAAATGGTGCATCCTCGCCAGATCCGCATCAGGTGATCAATTGTCACCGATCATCACTCTGGGGACGGGCAAGCACGAACAGGCGTTTCCAGCCGTCACCGCGGATCGACAGGGTCACATCTGGGTTGCCTGGTCGTCAATAAGCGGAAAAAACCGCTCCATAATGGGCCGGTATCTCCAGCACGGAAAATGGTCGGACACCATCACGCTTTCACAGGATAGGGGTCGGCACTACCGCCCGGTACTGTGCGGTGGAAACAAGTGCGCCTGGCTGGCTTATCAGACAGAATCTGACGGAGCCTGCGACCTCTTCATTCACCGGTGGCAGACTTCAGGTCTCACCAAAAAGAAAAAACTCAGCCTCACCGATTCCTGGGAACTGTTTCCCCAGATGTGTGATGATGGCGAAGACGGCGTCTGGGCAACCTGGATCGCCACCCACGACGTGAGTAACAGCAAGGGCTTCGTGGATCATAAGGTCGACGCCATGGCTGCAAGATTCGATGGTGTTCGCGTAACACCGTACAAGGGCACCCAACGGACCAAACCGCCGGGATATGTCACACACCTCTACAACGGCTTGCTCGGAAGAAACTGGTATATGGGTTTCGTCGGTTGGAGGCGCCGCCCACAGATTGTTCGCACCGACACGGGAACGGTCTGGGTGTTATTCGAGCAAAAGGAGGATGAAAATGTCAACAGGCACGGACCGGATTCCATCCTCTACGGAAAGCGGTTAACCGGCTCAGAAAGATCACAGACTTTTGAAGTTGGTCGGGACAGGTATGCGTGGACGCTTAATGGCGACCTGGAGATTTTGAACGGCAAGCTGCCGTTAGCCGCACAGATTCCACAAGAGAAGTACTATTCGGATATCTGCGCCGGCTACCTGGATCTGAACAAGGTCAAGAAAGCTGCCACCCTCCCGGCTTCGGAATGGAATCACTGGAAGCCGATTTCCCTGCCGCAACACCCCAAACCCTCGCGACGACCCACACTTTCCAACGATGGCAACAACTACAAGCTCTACTGGGGCGATCCTCATTGTCACGGGAACCTCTCGGGAGATGCTGAAGGCGAGATCGACGAGAACTATTTGTATGGGAGAACCAGGTCAAATCTGGACTTCATGGCTGTAACCGACAATGATGCGATCTACGATAACATCCTGACACCCTCGGAATGGGCATTGATTCGAACCGAGGCCGAGCACCACAATGACCCGGGCAGATTCGTCACCTTCTCCGCCTACGAGCGAACAGCATTGATGGACAAAGGGAAGGGGCCCAACCACCGAATCATGCTGTTCCCCGAAGATGAGGGACCTCTGTATCACTGGACGGAGCCAGATACGAATTCCCTGCGCAAATGGGTCAACCGGATGAAAGGTGTCGATGCCTACACCTTCCCGCATCACGCCACCTGGTCGGCCATACCCAGCCAGCAGATCGGCGGTGTCGAAGTCTGTTCAGCCTGGGACATATACATCCAGATGAGAAACACCATACCCGCCCATCTGAAAAAGGGATACAAATTGGCATTTCAGGGCGACAGTGATTCGCACCGCATCGTGCCGGGACAAGGCGGTGCACTTACAGGTGTATGGGCCAAAGATCTGACCCGGAAATCCATCCTGGAGGCCCTTAGAGACGGACGTTGTTTCGCCACGAATGGCAACAGAACCGTTCTGGACTTCCGCGTGAACGGACAGCCCATGGGTTCTGAAATCGTTTCGAATGAGAAAGTATCCTTGAGGATAAGGGTCGACGCACCCAGGACGGTGGAAACAATTACCCTGTTCCGAAACGGAAAAGTGTTCGAAGAAATTGAAGTCGGGCAGAAGAAAGCCGTGTGCCAGACCACAGACCTCCCGGAGATCGGTACTCACTTCTACTACATCGAAGTGAAACTGGCGTCCCTGAAGCGGACGCCAATGGGTGCGCGATGCGGCAACCTCCAGGTCGCCGAGGGTGACTTCGCCTGGTCGAGCCCGATATGGGTCACATCCGGCACCTCTAAAACCAAGCCCAAATGAGCAAACGCCGCAAACAGAACCCGGCGGACAGTCCGCGCACACCGTGGCCCCTCGAGATTCCGTTCCTGCTCAGCCTTCTCGCGCTGATTCTTTTCTGGACCCAGTTTCAGATCCTCCACAAACTCGGCACCCTGCCGCCGACGGATCGATTCGCCTCACCCTCCCTGTTCTGGCAGGCCGCCGGACAGACCCTCGCCTTGACACAGACCGAAATATCCATTCTTCTGAGCATACCCGCCATAGTAGCGATCCTGATCTTCATGGAGTTTCGAAGGGGACGCTTCACAACTTTTCTGAATCTGGTATTTCAAACTGAGCGCAGAACGCTGGTATTGCTAACGTGCGTCAGTCTCGTATCTGTAAGATTCTATCTTGCCAGGGGCGAGCTCTCCTGGTCCGCGGACACGGCTGTTCACACCAGCTACCTCTGGCTGGCCTCCAAAACAATCGCCCTGGGCGAACTCCCAATCTGGACGAACATGTTTGGGAACGGATCGCCATTCCTGCAATTCTACGGGTTTCTGTTCTTCTACATCGTAGGAGTGATCGACCTCTTCTTCGGGGACTTCTTTTTCAGCACAAAAATTGTGATGGTCTCCGCACACGTCCTCTCCGGAATCGGGATGTACCGGTTCACCAGGCAACTGTGCGATTCGAGAGCGTCCGGATTCCTGTCCGGCCTGGCCTTCGTACTCTGCTTCTGGCACGCACAACAGGTCCTGATCATGGGTCGACTTCCGCTCTCGATCTTCTATGCCCTGATGCCGTGGCCATTCTACTTCTTCGAGCGTATCCTCACAGAATCCAAACGCTTTACCCCATCCATCCTGGGTGGTATCTCACTGGCCGCTCTGACCTTTACGCATCCCGGATATGCGTTCTGGTCCATCGTCCTTCTCGTCATCTACATCTTGTCCCGCCTGTTCGGCCTGCGACAGCACAGACACCTCAGCACCCTGGCCATTCGGTCGCTGATGATGATCGGCGGGGGCTTGTTGATGGGGGCATATCTGACCGTGCCTATGTGGGTGGAGCGAAGTTATACCGGTCTCTACTCCGGCTTCGACATGTCGCAGTTTCCCGACCCTACCTGGCGCCAGATCCTCACCTGGTCCAATTACCGTTTCACGCTGTTCCCCCTTACGCAGACGCACTGGTATGGTGGATATCTTGGCATCTCCATCCTTGCGATGGCGGGTTTCGCGTTGTTCCGATCCCTGCGTCCGAACAACACACCTGATTCGGCCAGGTATCGTTCTGCCGCGTTCTGTCTGTTCATTTCTGTTCTCCTGATCGTCGGATACCGATGGCCGATCCTGAGTTCGATACCGTTTGTCCAGGGACTCAGTTCGGGAAGATATCTTCTGTTCGTAGCCTTCTTCCTGTGTGTACTCGTTGGCATATGCTGCACTTTCTTGTTGCCAGACAGAAACAAACATCGCGCCAGGAGCAAGTCCGTTTCACTGCTGCTTCTGGCCCTCGTACTCGACCTGGGACCCACCACCTTCCAGCATCCCTATATCGACAGAAACATAGGGGACAACATCGTGGCCCTTCCGTTGAAGACACGGTATACACTTGTTAATGAAGCCTCGCAATCCTCTTCGGACAAGATCCCGAATTATAGGGCCTTTTATTCCACGGGACGCGCGTTCAGGGCCAGAATCGTATCGTGGCTACCCGTCAAGACCGGGACACCCACCTTCATGGGTCTCTACGATGAACTGCCTCTATCCACCTTCGCATTTGTGGATCCATTGGAAAAAATGCTCAATCCCGTACTGGAAGAGGACAACCATCCAAATCCGAATGGTCGACTGCTTTCTTCTGGTGTACACCTCTTGAATACTCGCCGTGCCTTTGGACTTCGCACACAGACGGGTGGCAAGAACCGAATAGTCGAGTGGTCTCTCCCTACACCCAGCCCGATCGTAGTAGCGCCAGGCGCGATCCAATGGGAATATCCTGAAAGCGACTTCAGGAAACCGGAGTCCAGATCCCGACTCCTGGGCATCCTGAGGGCCATGAATGTAGATATCACCAACAACACCTGTGATGTCATCCCGCTTCTGAATCATACTGGAGAAACACGACGTGGCGGTTCCCCGGAAGTAGAACTCCTCGACCACCAGGTTGAGCTCCAACGGGTTGCACTGATTGCACGGGTTTCCGAACCCTGTTTCGCCCGCCTCTCGTATTCGTACTATCCGTTTCTCAGGGTCATCGTCAATGGCAACCCGGTCGAGCCACTCGTAACGGCAGGACGCTTCATCGCCCTGAAACTGGACGCCGGCGTCCACCGCATTCGGCTGGAACCGTATCTTTCGCCATTGCGCCAAAGCCTGCTTATCCTCAACATCGTGCTGCTCTTTTTATCAGGATACATCCTCTATCGTGAACGTCATCACTCCTGACAGGGGGAAGCAAACAATGGATCTGCCGCTTACTGAAGGCCTCTACTCACCCGACAACTATGAACCCAACCTGTGTGTGCTGCCGGGAGATACTGTGTGGACCGCCTGGGCGGCCTATGGAAACAAGGGATCACGCGCCTTCATAAGATCTGTCGTGAAGGGCACCGCAGGAAAAATCTCGCCCCTTTCGCCGCACAATCGCATGCAGACACGCCCGATTTGCATCCCGACTGAAAGCGGCGTCCAGTTCGTCTGGCTTGAAAAAGAGGGGCAGACATACTCTGTCTGGTCACGGATTGCGGACGGTGACAACCTGACCGAATGCAGCCTTCTACATACCATGCCTGAACATGCAAAACCCTGGGAACTTCAGGCCACGACAAGCGCGGACGATGCCATGTGGGTATCCTGGACAGAGAGCGTGAAAAGGAAGAGCACCATCGAATGCCTCAGGGTGGCGCACGACGGCACATCAACATTTTCACTCAGCGGAGGTAGTGCGTTCAATTACCGCCCCCGAATCACGGGTTATGGCGAAAACAACATCTACCTTGTATTCGATAGCTATGTCAACAAGACCTACGACATCTTCGGCTCTGCGATATCATCCACCGGCAATACAGCACCCGAGCGAATCAGCAGCGCTGAAGGATGGGAAAATCGATCGGCCATATCAACAGATGAAGAAGGAGATCCGGTTGTTGTGTGGGTACATAGTCAGGATGTCATTTACCAGAACAGCACGATCCAGCAGAAATTCGGAATCAGGGGAAGTCGGCTTGAAAACGGAAAATGGCACCCATTCTTCGGCAACGACAAGAGGACGGACATTGCACTTCTGCATTACGGTCTGCTCACCGACTTTCCAAAACCACCCAATCTCGGCCACATGGGAAGACGCCTGCATCTCATGCTAAAAGCGGACGCGTCGAAAGGCCTCTGGTTATTCTATGAGGCCAAGGCGGACGAAGGTGTCGGAACTATGGCGTCAAAAGGCAGACTGTTCGCTCATCGAATTTTCGACAACAAACTGTCTGAACATCTGGACGTAACCGAGGGCCGCATCTTTTACGAACTCCCCCACAACCACTCGGTCGGCGAGCAGCTCTATTTTACTTCACAGGACAGTGTGACAGACGAGCTGCACCTCGACTCGGTCGTCCTGTCGCCTGAGATGAATCAAGTCCCGGTAGAGCGCAGAACAGTCAACACAGATCAGTGGAAAAACATCAGACTGCCATACAGCGGCCATTCGGATCGCCAAACCAATGAGCTTCCGGGACCAGACCGGAGAAAGTACCAGCTTTACTGGGCGGATCTTCACTGTCACTCGGCAGCGTCCGTTGAAATGGAAGGGGAACCGGACGAACTGGGCCACTTCGCCAGGGACAAGGCCAGAATCGATGGGCTCACGGTATCGGACAATGACAATTTTTGGAATCGGTTCAGCAGGCAGAACGTACGCCACCTGAAGGACTACGAATTCGACTATGTCAAAGGCAATGCGATGGTGCTGAACCGTTCTGGTGAATTCGCGATGTTTCCCGGGTATGAAATGACCATCACCGATCAGGTCGACAGTGGAAGGGACCACCGTTCGGTCATGTCCGACGACGATGAAATGGAAATGGACCTGTTGCACTTCAAATATGAAGCGGAATACCTGTCAGGCGGGAGGGATACGCAGAAAGACACCCAGGCCTGTATGGACTGGTTCAAAGAAAAAGGATACCTGGCACTTCCCCACCCCCACCACGGTAAGTGGAATGTCTATGCTACCGAAGTGGAATGGGGAATCGATGTCTGCGCGGCGTGGATGGTCAACATCGAGCTTTTTGACGTCTACTTCAAGCACCTGAATCAGGGACACAAATTCGCCTTCACGGCCAGCGGTGACAGCCACCACAGAAATCCCGGACTAAGTGGCGCGCTCACAGGCATCTGGGCTGAGGAACTCACCCGCGCCTCATTCCTGGAGGCCGTTAAGGCACGAAGATGCTTTGGGACAGCCGGAAGCAAGATCCTCGTAGAATTCACCATCGATGACCACATGATGGGCAGCGATCTCATCGTAAATCACGACCCCGTGCTGAAATGGCGCGCTGCTGGCGAAACGGACAAGACGTATATTCTCCGCATCCACCGTGACGGACGACTCATGTATGATGAAACATTCGTCGGCTCCACATCGGGAGAACTTGAAGAATTCAGTCTCCGGCAATATCGACCGGGGAAGCACTACTACCACCTGGAGGTCACCACGGACGAACCCGTCCCGCAATATCCGGCGAACGTCGCCCACGCCAGAGGAGACCGGGCCTGGAGTTCGCCGATATGGGTGGAAGCGAGGAACTGAATCGATTTCACAGTGGCTTTGGCACAATAAGAAAAGAGGGCGCAAATATTCGCGCCCTCTTTTTCGTTTTAATCATCTGGTGATCGCTACTGCGCCCACTTCAAATACAAATTGATGGCGGTAAAATTCACGATCACCCAAATCGTGAAAAGAAGCGCAATCTCTCCCAGTGAGGACATCCGCCATTTCGCATCCGTCCGCATTGCCAGGTGGACCACCCCGTAGGCCAGGGGGATCAGAAGCAGGTTGTTCGCATTCGCTCCGATCAGGACCAGTGCCAGAGGGGTGTCCGGGATCATCACCGTAACAAAGACCCAGATCAGGGGAAACCCGATCTGGAGGATACGCAAGAGTCGGATTCGGGCCTCATCGCCATTCAACGAACCCACACCGATCTTTTCCAGGAAATCAACTGTAATCCGACCGGAACTCGCCGTGAACACCAGCAGCGTCGAGAACAGGGTGCAGAACCCACCGAACATGAAAACACCCTTCGCCCAGGAACCCAGGCTCTCAGTGAAGATAAGAGAGACCTGCTCGACCACCTCCATCCCTTGCGGGATCACATTCATCCGGTTCAGAATCGACGCGCCAAGGAGATAGTAAGCACAGGTGATCACCAGGGCAATCGTCGTGCAAACCAGTGCATCGGTCGTCAGCACTCGCATCCATCCTCTATAGCGATCGCGCCACGCATCGGTGCCGTCGGGAGCGCCCACAAATTGAGGATATCCCTTCTCGATCACCCAGTAGGGATACATAAACAACTCCACGGCGGTTGCCCCGACCGAGCCCATCAAGGCCAGGGCCACGAATGCGCCTTCCGGCGGCATCTCGAACCCGAAACCCGACGAAAGATCGCTGCCGGTAATCGCCTGGGCAGTACCCTGCATCGCCAACACACAACCGATGACGATCAGACTAAAGCTCGCCACCAGGATGGTGATCATCTTCTCCAGGTCCTGATACAATCCCCGATAGAGCAACACGGACATCGCCAGGAAAATCAGACAAACCCAAACATTGTATGAAATACCCGGGAACACCGTCACCATCAAACCCGCAACGGAACCCAGAATCCCGATGGCGGCAACCATCACCGAGAAATAGCCGAGCACGCAAACCCAAGCGGCCCAGGAGGTATCTAGCAGCCGGAAACCCGGCACACGATCGAGCGCCTGAACTGTTGTTTCCTGATGCAGTATGCACTGTCGGCCCAACTCCAGCTGGATAAAAAACTTCACAAGACAGGCAACGATCACACCCCACAAAAACACAAACCCGACATCGGCTCCCATCCGTGTGGTCACCAGTAACTCACCAGATCCCACCACAGAACCGGAAACCACGACGCCGGGCCCAATGTTGCGTAACAACCCACTCAAACCTGTTGGTGCTTCTCTTATGCCATGCTTGTCCATCAGGCCTACCCCTCTAGAGGGTCAACCCCAAACGCCCTTCTTCTCTCACCTCACCAAGTCTAGTATTGTGTCTCGAAAGTACATGCTATTAGACCCTTGCCTGGTGACAAGGCATCTTGATGGATCACCTCACGCGCAGAGATCCTTCGCTCACAAGCGATTCAGGTGGACCATGAGACTGGAAGTTAAGCGCTCAGAATGACTTCCCCGGCCCTCTGAGTTATGTGAAAAATCTGAGGGATGCGACACTAATAAATGGGCAGGTATCTCTCCCGCTCCCATTCACTCACATTCAGGTGGTACTCCTGCCATTCTTCCCGTTTCACGTTCACGTAGTAATCGCCATACGTTTTACCCAGTGCGTCCTTCACCACTTCGTCTTCCGACAGGCACTCCGCTGCCTCTCTCAAGGTAGACGGCAGATGCCCGATCCCTCTTCGCTGGAGTTCCTCTTCCGGTACTTCATACAGATTGTCGTGATTCATCTCTCCCGGTTCGATCTTGTTCTCGATTCCGTGAAGACCGACGCCCAGCATAACCGCTGCAGCCAGATAGGGATTTGCTGCCCCGTCCACAGCCCGGTTCTCGATACGACCCGGCCCGGGAATTCTGATCATCTGTGTGCGATTCGAACCGCCGTAGGTCACACATGTGGGCGCCCAGGTAGCGCCGGATCGAGGTGCGCCTCTGGTAAGCCGTTTGTAACTGTTTACAAGGGGTGCGGCCACAGCCGATATCGCCCTGGCGTGCTTCAGAATGCCACCCATGAACCAGTATGCCTCTTGCGACAGACCGTTTGGGTCACCCTCATCCACAAACAGATTCTTCTCATTTTCCGAATCCCACAGACTCATATGATAGTGTGCACCGCTCCCCGTTAAATTTGCAAAAGGCTTCGGCATGAACGTGGCCAGCATGCCGTGCTTTTCTGCGTTCACCTTCACCATCCACCTGAAAAACGTCTGCCGATCGGCAGTGGTCATCGCGTCCGAATACTCCCAGTTGATTTCGAACTGGCAGTTCGCATCCTCGTGATCATTGGCATAGGGACCCCAGCCCAGCGTCTGCATATACTTGATCAGTGTCGTCATCACATCCAGATTCCGGTGAAGCGTCACCAGATCGTAGCAGGGCTTTTCCAGAATATCGAGCGGGTCGTATGGCACATAGCTGCCGGACTCATCCTTCCTCAGCAGCATGAACTCTGCCTCCACACCCAAATTGAATGTGTAGCCTTTCTCAGCGGCTCGATCCAACTGCCGTTGCAGAATCGTGCGGGGGCAGTAGTTCCATGGTTCTCCTTCGACCTGGATATTTCCCGGAACCCAGGCGGAGTCCTTTCTCCAGGGAAGCTGCATAACGGAGTTAAAGTCGGGTATATTCGCCATATCTGGATCGTGAGGACCCTGGCCCATATTACCCGCAGCAAAACCTGCGAACCCTGCGCCCTCTTTTGCCATATCGTCGAGATGCGTGACGGGCACCACCTTCGCCTTTGGCATCCCGTTCATCTCTACAAATGAGCAGAGGAAGAAATCTATCCCGTTCTGCTTAATGAAATCCTTGACTTGATCCAGAGTCATTCGGAGGTCTCCTTTTATGGGTAGATCAGTGATTTTTCCTGTTATTTTCCACGGCCTTTTCGAGCGTGTCGCCGCCGCTCAATTCCGTCACCTCATCTAAATATTTTTCAGCTTCGAATCGCATCTGCCAAACCGTATAAGCGATCCAGAGTATTAAACAGACCACAAACAGATGCACTTCAAATCCTACAAGAGGATAGATGGGCCCGATCTCCACTGGATTGCCTGTCCAATTTTCAATTAAACCGGTCTTCATCTCTCCTCCTTTAATAAACCAACCTCAATCGTTCAAAACATGTTCTCTATAGGGTACAGAAAAGACTGTAGTTCACTTGTACGAATGGTTGTTTGTCCCAACATTGGAGTTAACAAAAAGCATTTGCTAATAGATGGGAAACTGCTGAGAGAAGATATGCAGACAAACCTCTTCTTAGCAAGTGTTTCGGGCAAGAAATTGAAGCGGACTTCTCTGGGAGCACAACCACGAACAAAGGGGGTATGCTTCTGCCTCGTGAACTGAAAGCCATAGAATGACATCAGCTACAACGCTCTCCTTTGGATCGAACTCCCATTCTTAGAAGCGTTCATTGTGTCTTACGAGAAGCGGTTTTCTTTAGAAGGCATACCTTCGTGGAATCTTATCATCTCCAACCTTGTCGGCCCACCTGGCCCCGGAACACGTCTGCAAAAGAGGACTGGATGGACCACTTCAGAAGAAAAGGCCATCTTCAGTTCGGGGAGGGAAATGGTGGATCTGTTTTCATTATTTCTGCCAAAGTTACTCAGGCAGGGTATTCAATCTGCACCGTGTCAAACATGACCAGACCTTTTGGAAGGTGCTGCATGTCGACCTTGTAGTCCTTTGCTGCCCACTGCCGGTGGATGTCGTCCACTTCACCCAGAGGAACGATCGTCAACGGGTACAGGATGAAAATGATGTCGACGTTTACGTCGCTAAGCACTTCGGCAATGTCACCGTATCCGTACCTGTCTACCAGGTCGTGACGAGCGCCGATACACGTCCATTGGTCGGGATCGGGAACCAGGTGGACGGTCTGCTCGGACCACCCCGACGTGATTTCGAAAGGCTGCCCAGTCAGCACGAAGTTCGCCGTTGTCTTCGGAGGACCTTCAATCCGCGCCTGGGCGAGGAGCACGAGTCGGGCACCGCCAAGGTCAGGTTGAGGTACGTGTTTATGGTAGTTGCACAGAGGTCCAGCCAGATCCATTGTCCCACGGAGACGGACCGTGAGCTTAGCGTTCGTAAGATCCGTGCTGTAACCGTTTTCGACGAAGCGATTGTGGCCATGCTCCTCGGCACTCGACGGATTCCACGAACGGGCGTGGGTGTGGAGATACATGAGAAGGTGAAGGTAGCCGCCGCCCGGTGGTGCGTGGTTTGCGTCCACGGACCAGGGGCTGATGCAATGCGCCACGCCGTCCCACACAGGCAGGGGGCTACAAAGATCTGCGACCCATCCGCCCGGACCATCGTCAAAGGTCTCTGTGTAGATTTTTGGCATACACTTTTCCTTCCTTGATTCAACTCCACTGCTCAATCGCATACTTCCAAAAGGAACGTGGACGTAGCTGGCCTGTTGTACACTAAGCCCTGAAAAGAAGTATCCGGGCAGGGGGACCTGCACCGACTCGCCGTTGTCCTTGCTGCCTAAGCTCAGTATGGACCGTCCGGCGATGGGCTATCAGCACGACAGAGGGGGTTGCCAACTCCCTCCTCAGCTGCTCGGCTGAAGCTTCTCACGCACTTATTCCAGATCGTACCAGCGCCACTACAGGTTGATTCCGCCGTCCACCTCTATCACCCGTCCGGTCACATAATCGTTCTCAATGATGTAGGCTGCGGTATCGGCCAGTTCACCCAGCTCTCCAAGGCGACCCAGCGGAATGGCCCGGCTGAGACGCTCGAGGGCCTCCGGTTTGATTCCGAGCACCATTTCGGTGCCGAAGACACCCGGTGCGATACCCGCAACCCGTATCCCATAGCGTGCAAGCTCGCGCGCCCAGCACACCACCAACGCGGCGACGCCCGCCTTGCTTGCCGAGTAGTTGCCCTGGCCCACATTGCCGGTCCGTGCCACACTGGAAATATTGATGATAACGCCGCCTCGGTTCTGCTCGACCATGGCAACGGCCGCCTCGCGACCGCAGATGAAAGTGCCGGTAAGATTAACATCGATAACCGATTGCCACTGTTCCAGGCTCAACTTTTCGGTCACCTTCCCATCACGGGCCTTGACCAGCAGACCGTCGCGCAAGATTCCGGCATTGTTGATGAGCCCGCTGAGGGTATCGAAATCTCTGCGGATGGCGTTGAAGGTCTCCACCACTTGCGCCTCGTCAGCCACATTGGTCCGGTAGCCCCTGGTCTCCGCACCCAAATCCCGGCACGCCTCGACGGCCTCTGCCAGCAGCGTCTCATTCATCTCGATAAGTGCTAGCCTGGCGCCGTGGCGGGCCACGTATTCGGCTATGGCCCGACCGATGCCGCGGCCGGCGCCGGTGATAGCAAAACAGCCATTATTGATCTGCATTCGCCACCTCCAGTAACTGATTCTTGAGCACTTTACCGGCTACATTACGCGGGAGACGCTCCACCAACGCGACTTTTGAAACGCGCTGAAACCTGGCATCGACGTGCTCATTAATCCACGCCTTCAACGCCTCGGCGGTGAGCCCACGGCCCTCTCGCAGAACCACCGCGGCAACGGGAGTCTCGCCCCACTTCTCGTCTTCAACCCCAAAGACGGCGGTTTCTAACACTTCCGGGTGTTGCACCACCACCTCTTCGATATCGCGTGGATAGACATTGACACCACCGGAGATGATCAGATCTTTCTTGCGGTCGACCAGATACAGGAACCCCTGCTCGTCCACATACCCCAGGTCACCCGTGAACAGCCAACCGTGACGCAGCGCTTGCCTGGTAAGGTCGGCGCGGTTGTAGTATCCCGGCATCAACAACGGTCCCCGGCCGGTAATTTCACCCACCGTACCTGGCGCCACCGGGTTCCCGGCCTCGTCGACGATTCGCATCTTCGACATCGGCAGCGGGCAACCCACCGATTTGGGTCTGCGCGCGTACTCCTCCCGGTCGAGAACAGTGACGAAGCCCTCGGTCACTCCGTAGAGCTCGTAGAAGCGATTGGGCAGCAGTTGGGTGAGGCGCTCCTTGTGGATCTGATGCAAGGGTGCACCCAGGGAGAGCACCATCTCCAGCGACTGCAGCCGCGCGTAACTGCATAATGAACTCTCCAGAATAGCGACAATCTGCGCCGGTACCAGCATGATGTGAGTGGCGTGCTCGCGTTCGATGCAACGAATGAACTCATCGGCATCAAAGGCCTTTTCCAATACATAGGTCGCGCCCAGATAGAAACAGGGCATCAGCGTGACGAAGGCGCCATTGAAGACAATCGAACCAGCGTGCAGTGCTACGCTCTCCGGCGTCATACGAAACGCGGAGGCGAAATCGGTGCAATAGACTGCGCGTACCCGGTGGCTGTGCATGATGCCCTTGGGAGTGCCTGTGGTACCACTGCTGTAGACAATGTTGAACAAATCCTCGTCGTCCAGTTCGGGACGCGGTGGATCGGTATCGGAGTATCCGGCCTGCAGCTCACTGTAGGATCGATAGGACCCACTGGACCTGGGTTCGACCAGGATGTAATCGTGAGCTGCAACACCGTCGATCTCCTCCAGGCGGTCCCCAAACTCCGCCAACGTGGTGCCTTTCAAAAACACCATACACGCGTCGGAGTCGTTCAACAGCCCGATGAGTCCATTGGGTCGTAATAAGGGGCTCATTGGGACAATCACCGCACCGATGCGGACGATGGCCCAGTACAGGGTAATCAACTCCAGGCAATTGGGCAGTACCGTCGCCACCTTGTCGCCCATGCGGATGCCACTGGCCGTTAGAGCGTTGGCCAATCGGTTGATGGCGCGATGAAACTCACGATAGGTCAACCGGATATCACCGTGTACTAGCGCAAGTTTGTCGGGTCGGTGGTGAGCGTGATGCGCGATGAGATTGTCGAGTGGCATTGATCGTCGACCTCAAGGGTTGTTACACCGTGGTTCTTCAGATAATGGCTCAAGGCTGGATTGCTGTTTATCTACCCGGAGTCAGCAGGCTCTATTGGGCGGTTTCCAGAATCGTGGCGTAGTTGGCTACTCCTGAGCCACCCGTGTTAAAGATACCCGCACGTTGAGCGTTGGGTAGCTGCATGTCTCCTGCCCGCCCGGCGAGCTGCATCGCCGATACCACGTGCATGGAGACGCCAGTGGCGCCAATGGGATGCCCTTTGGACTTCAGCCCTCCCGAGAGGTTCACCGGCAGGCGTCCATCACGGTAGGTCCAACCTTCTCGAATTGCACGTGCACCATCGCCATAGTCGGTCAGGCCCATAGCCTCGTACTGCATCAACTCGGCCACAGTGAAGCAGTCATGGGTCTCCACCAGGCAAAGCTCATCCAGTGTCAGTCCCGCACGAGTTGCCAGACCCGTTCGCACCCCTCGAATCGGCTCATGTCGCGGCGGCTCATCGGGAGGTAATCGTTAACCTGTGCAATAGCACGCACCGTCACCGATGTCGAGCTCGCGCTTGCCGTTTCGCTGTCCGCCAAAACCAACGCCGCGGCACCATCGGAAATCGGGGAGCAGTCGGTGCGCTTTAGCGGCCCTGATACCCTGGGATTCTTCTCCGACTCGGTGCTGCAGAATTCATAATCGAGTTCCTTGTGCAAGTGCGCAAACGGATTCGCGAGCCCGTTGAGATGATTTTTGGCAGCGATCAACGCCATGGCATCCGACTGATCGCCATATCGCTCAAAATAGCATTGCGTAATGTAACTAAACACATCGGCGAAGCTGTCGAAATGGGCCTCTTCTTTGAGATAGCTTGCACGAGCCAGAATCTCTCCCACGTTTGGACAGTCGGTCATCTTCTCGACACCTGCCACCAACACCCGGTGCGCTTGACCGGAGGAGATGGCGCGTATTCCCGCGTGAACTGCGGCCGTGCCTGTAGCACAGGCATTCTCCACACGCGTGGTCGGTTTGAACCGCATTTCGGGTTGTGACTGTAGCGCCAGGGAGGCGGTAAAATCCTGGGCCGCAAGTCCGCCATTGAAGTGACCCAGGAAGATTTCGTCGATGTCCTTTGCGTCCACTTCGGCATCCTCAAGTGCCTGATCGATGGCCTGCGTTAGGAGCGACTCCACATCCTCGCCTTCCCAACGGCGAAATGGCGTGTGACCCCAACCGGCAACGTATGTTTTCATCGTGGTATCTCCTGAAGCGGATAGTAAACCGACACCCAATAGCAATGTCCAGCATCGCAGGTCGAGCTGCTTTGATGTCCCATTCCAGATCTTGCGAAAAAACCGACAGACAGACCAATCGGCGTGAAGTAGAAAACCTCAAAGTAATTGCACCGCGCTCCGCCGCAACGGGTTGTTTGGAAACCGATGCATCAGTGTGTCAAAGCCTCCAGTAACTCGACACTGGTATCGGCCCACAGCCCTGCGGTCCCTTTTGGCGCGCGTACGTGCCGACAGAGCCTGGTCTCATAACTTCCCTCGTCGAGTGCCCGATCGGTTGCGACGTAGCCCACGGAACCATTCGCCAGTCCCACGACCATCGTCTGATCCATAGGAGACCTGGCCTTAACGTCCAACCCGACCTCGGCGAATACTTCTCCCTGCATTCCGACAATCCCCAAATCGCCAATCCGCAGCACCTGCACAGGGATGTCCCACTCCGACTTGCTTTCGTTGAGAAGAACGATCTCGCGGGCATATACCCACTCGGTGTCGCCCCAATTCTCGCCGGACTCATACAGTTCCGTGGCCGCGGAAAGCTCCTCGGCAGTGGGTCTCCTTGCACGGAAGGGAATCAGCCTGATGTTCGCTCCCAGGGCGATATCCGACTTGAAGTCGTCCTCCCTGAGCAAATTCCATTGTTTCCAGGCTTCGGCCGCAACCACGTTGCCAACCCGCTCAATCTCGCCATAGGCGTGCGTGGGACGCCGGGCAGGGCGGGTAAAGTCGCAGTTGTTTATATCGCCCTGGCATCCGTTGGCCATACTGGCAACGAACTTCCCTCCGGCCATCCTTTGAAGCGCATCTCCGAAAACACTGAAGTAGTCCCCAGACACCCAGCCCTGCTGAGACGTACCCACGTAGTGCAACGCCAGGTTCGCATACACCGCGACAGGCTTCCGTCCCGTCAACTCACGAATCACAAGCAGGCCCAATTGGGGATCCGTCGGCCCCGCCGGCTTGAGTGCATCCGGATTCTCGTACCCAGGGTTCATGCGAACCGAACCGTCGGCCATGCGCCAGCGACGGTTATGGACCTCCTCGGTGCAGTTCCCCGACGCGTGAGCCGCCTCGGCGGGAACCTGGTCCTGAACTGCCATAAGCATCGCGTCGGCGATCCTGGGAATGAGGGATTCGGCGTATGCCGGCTCATCGGGCGTACTCAGGGCACCTACCGCACTGGGCGCGGTATGCGTATGCGTCGACGATATCAGCACGTGATCGGGAGGAATCCCCGTCTGCTCTTTGATCCTTTCCTTGGCTGCCTCGATCACGCGAACCGGAATGTCGATCAGATCACAGGTTACCAGGCCCAGGGTCGTCTCCCCGTCACTCAACACGAGCGCTCTCGCATACAGCTCGTCGTGGATGCAACGGCCGTCCGATCCTGGAAATAGCCGACGAGGTGACACCCCAGATCCGGCGTAATATTTGTTGTTGCAGCCCCCGCCGTCAACGCTCCCATCGTTGCAACCTCTCCCTTAAGATGTATGTTCCTTCGACTCGTCTCGATTATCCGCCGCGACAAATGATATCCAACAACAAAATTCAGCGGCGGCGCAGCTATCCGGCTGAATTGCCGGCGTAGAAGTTCATAGCTGCGGAAGTCGCGATCTCAAACCTGGTCTCTCCATCCCATGACCTTCCGGGGAAAAAAAGGAATCGCCCGCAATCGTCCATGATCACGAAGCTGCTTCCCTTAATAGCGAGAGTTGCCGGGTGGGACATTCACCCAAGAATGTTCCGCGCCTTTCCACTGCGCACTGAATAATCCAGGCCAAGTAACGAAAAGGATCAGAAAAGTCCGACAGTGTGTCCATCCTCATCAAAATCGATCGACTCCGCAGAGGGGCGTCTCGGCAGTCCAGGCATCGTCATGATATCCCCAGTGAACACCACCACAAATCCAGCGCCGGCCGAAACCTTCACGTCCCGGATCGGTACATCGAAGCCCGTCGGTCGCCCTCGAAGCCCAGGGTCGGTCGAAAGCGAGTACTGGGTCTTGGCCATACAGATGGGCAGGTTTCCGAACCCGTCCCGTTCGAGCTTCCTGAACTTTCCACGCAATTGTTTGTCACCCATAATGTCATCCGCCCCGTAGATCTCTCGCGCGATCGTGCGGACCTTCTCCCAGAGCTTCCTTCCATCCGGATAAGAATGTCTGAAATCATGAGCGGTATTTTCGGCCACATCGGCCACCGTCTCTGCGAGCGCCATAGCGCCATCTCCACCCCTGGCCCAGTGGTCGGACGGCACAATGGGCACACCCAGGTAGGCGCATTTGGTTCGGACAAGCTCGACTTTATCGTCGGTGTCAGAAACAAAACTGTTGATCGCCACAACCACCGGAAGACCGAAATGTCGGATATTCTCGATGTGTTTCTTGAGATTTTCCAGACCCTTCTCGAGGGCTGCGGGATTGGACGCGTCCAACGCCTTCAGATCCAGGCCGCCGTGATACTTCAGCGCACGCATCGTGGCCACAAGGACCACACAATCTGGACTGATTCCTCCCAACCGGCACTTGATATTCAGGAATTTTTCTGCCCCCAGATCTGTACCAAAACCGGCCTCGGTAATGGTGAACTCAGACAGCTTCATAGCCAGCTTGGTGGCTACGATCGAATTGCATCCGTGCGCGATGTTGGCGAACGGCCCCCCGTGAATAATGGCCGGATTTCCCTCGAGCGTCTAAACCAGATTGGGATTCATCGCATCTTTCAGAAGCACGGCCATTGCCCCGTGCACCTTCAAGTCCTCGGCCGTAATCGCCTTGTTTTCCCGGGTGTAGGCCACTATGATCCGGCCCAACCGGTCTCGCAGTTCCTCCAGGGACTCGGAAAGACACAGAATCGCCATCACCTCCGACGCGACGGTGATCTCGAAGCCCGACTCTCTCGGGAATGAGTTGCCGGTGCCGCCCAACCCGATCACGATATCCCGCAGGGAGCGGTCATTCATATCCACCGCCCGTTTCCACGCGATTCGCCTGGGATCGATGTCCAACCGATTCTTGTGATGAATGTGATTGTCGAGGGCAGCGGCAAGCAAATTATGAGCGGTGCCAATGGCGTGCATATCACCCGTAAAATGGAGATTGATATCCTCCATCGGCGCAACCTGGGCCCGTCCGCCGCCGGTGGCGCCACCCTTCAATCCGAAACAGGGGCTCAGGGACGGTTCACGAAGACACATCGTCGTCTTCCTGCCCAGCTTGTTCAGCGCATCGCCCAGGCCAATGGTGGTGGTCGTCTTCCCTTCACCCGGCGGCGTGGGGTTGATGGCGGAAACCAGAACCAGCCTGCCGAATTCCCGGTCCTCCAATGCCTTCAGATGACCCAGATCGATCTTGGCCTTCCATTTTCCGTGGGCCTCCAGACAGTCGCGAGGAATGCCGAGTTGATCGGCCACTTCTTCAATCGGGCGCAGTACCGCACCTTGCGCAATTTCGATATCAGGTAAAAAATCGGGACTCACCGTTCACCTCTTTTCCGCACCGCGTTCAATTCTTGGTCCACAATTTCCCGGGCCTCCATCGCCTCGGCTTCCACGATTCGATGGTCCATTCCGGCCAGCTCGATCTCTCTCGGAATCCTTAGAACTCCCATTTTCTTCAACATAGACCCAATCAAAAAAATAGAACGTGACGGTGATCAAAGGGATCAGCATCGCGTTCTTCATCAGCGTGTGCATCATATTTTTCTGTCGTGAAATACCTACTTCATACAGACAGAATCCAACGTGAATCAGGAACATCAGAACGATACAGACCCAGTAGTAGAATTCTGTAAACAGGACCGAAAGCGCGCTGAGTTCATTGCCCATAGTCTATGTCTCCAAGGAATCACCTGCGACTCAGTCTGCGATGCTGCCATATTTGCCGGCATAGAACAGAAGTGGACGACCCTCTCCTGCGTCCCCTGCCTCTATTTGCCCCACAAAAATGTCGTGATCACCTGCCGGCAACGTATTCACGATCGTACAGTCTACGTAACCCAACGCATCTTCGAAAATTGGAGCCCCGGTTACACCAGTCTTCACACGCAACTTCGAGAAGTCCTTTCTCCCCTTCGTAGCGAATAGGGTGGAAAGGTCCTCCTGATCTTCACTCAGGATATTCATCGCAAAACATTTGCCTCTGGTGAGGTGGTCGTGCATATGCGCATCCTTATGGACCGAAACCATCACCAGCGGCGGGTCCAGCGACAGGGACGCCACGGCATTGGCCGTCATACCGTGCATCTCTCCTTCTACCACCGTGGTAACCACGGTCACCCCTGTAGCGAATGCGCCCATGATGCGCCGGTGTTCCTTGCTATCCATAGACATCCTTCGTGCCCTTCTTTTATGTTTGGTCGCCTACCTGATCTCATCGTCACCGTATAAATTGTCCTGCACCGTGGTCTTTTCAGAAGCCCGAACCGCGCGTCTCTTTCGCTTGTGAACCGGGAACCAGTTCCTGCTTACCTCACACTTCTCTTTAGGAATGCCCCTGATCACCACAGCCCGCTGCGGGGCGAGAAACGTATTGTTATGGATCAGAATACGGGTACCCGCGATATCGGTGCCGTCCTTCCTGTCGCTTCCGCCGTGCATATCGAAGCAGTGGCTCAGCGATGTGCCCAGTTCCACGTTGTGCCTGGCCACATAACTGCACCCCGGGCGTCCGGTTCCAGCGATCGAATGCCTGTTCCAATCGAAATGGTTGAATTCGATCACCGAGGATGCCCGGTCGTGCGATATGCCATATCCGAGTCCGTTATACTGACAATGGTGGATGAAGTTGTGATGAATTTGATGAGCTGATCCATTCCTCAGAAAGATCCCTGAATGGGCAAAGCCGGAAATTTCGCAATTGTCCACTTCGAGACTGTCGTGAGACACCTGAATGCCATCGCTTGTGGGAAGTTTGTAGTAATATGACCGGCCTTTGCCTTCTTTGAATGCCCTGCGGTGGTGTTCCAGAAATCGCTTTGGATTCGGTCCCTGAATTCGCAGACCGGTGATTCGTACACCCGGTCCCATCGCCCGAAGCATAACAGGCGTCTTCAGCGCATCGCTGGTCAGCAATGCCCCTTTCGAATCTCCAGCGCCCCTGTTCCCAGCCAGTGTGACACCTGCAGGAATCTCGACCACAAGGCCTTCGATATAAATCCTGGCGGTCAGATCGATCATCGTCTCATCGGGAATGAAAACCACCTCACCCGGTTTGGCCTCTGCGAGCGCTTCAAGAAGCGCATCCAGACTCTCGACCGAGTAATCGCCTTCCGTCACCAACGCATTGTAGCCAGCGCCACCGCCAATGGGGCCCCGGGCATCGGGCCGAGCTCCATAAATCTTGTCGCCGATCTGAACAAAAGTAGGGTCGGTCCCCGAAACAGGTGCAACCCCAAAGAAGATCCAGATGCACAACACAGGCCAAATTCTATTCACCCTTAACTCCGATCGCCTGAAGGGCCTTCATTCCAACTGGAACCATGTCCCATTCCGCTCCGGCCTCCAGCAACACCTTCCACAGATACGCTGCCAGGGAACGGGCGCCAAGCATGGAAAAAGAGGGTTGTCCACCCCAATTCGTACGGAGCACCAGCTGATTGGTCTTCGCAACACTCGTCTGTCTGGCGGTCCCTTCCGGAAACCCGGCATCGTCGAAATCCAACCCGCACACCTTGCTTATCAGCCCTGGGCCTACCGGGCCCAGAACCCGAATCTCTGACCACCCGTGAGTCATATCCGTCACCGTCACGAATCGACCCTCGGAACCAACCTCCAGCTTTCGTCTGAGCGCCAGATCCTTACCCGGCGACGTACTGAGGAAGAAATGATCCGGTCTCAACCGGTAAGCAGTACACTCGGCCAACACTGCACCTTCGAGGACAGCTTTAGCCCCCAATCCAAGCACATCCTCCATAACCGACGCGGCAAGCTCGCCTTCCACCAGGATCTTCCCATTGGCCGATTCATCCGCCAGCCCAACAGCCTCCCGCCCCGCACGCTGTTCTCTCTCGCTGTCGCCATAGTCCTCCGGCATCCGCCATCCTGCCAGCTCCGCGAACGTTGCACCCGAACGCTTCTGCATTTCAAAAAGAGGAGACAACTTTGTGGGTTCGCCCTGTCCCATCACATCCGCACCCTTTCTCCCTGGGGATCATAAAAGGGACCGTGATGCACAGATGCCTCACGGAACTCGCCCTCCTCGCGAATCTGAAACCGTGAACCTTCAACATTCGCGACATCAGTCGGGAGCCAGCACAAACCGATGGTGTGGCCAAGCGTGGGGCTGAACCGACACGAGGTCACCCAGCCGACACTTATTTGTTTGCCGTGGTCGTCAATTTCCACAATCTGCAGCCCCTCGTCCGGAACCCGATCCGGATCCGCCGTAGTGAACCCGACAAGCCGCTGCCTGGATGCCGATTTCGCCATACGAACCAGGGAGGGCTTACCGAGAAAATCTGCCTTTTCCAGTTTCACGGCCCAGGCCATATCGGCGGAAACAGGATCCGTCATTGCATCTGTATCCTGACCCACGATGATATGACCTTTCTCCAGCCTCAAAACGCGCTGGGCTTCAACACCGAATGGCTTTATCCCAAAGGCCTCACCCGCGGCCATCAATGCCTCCCAGATGTATTGCGCGTACCCGGAAGGGCAGTGAATCTCGTAGGACAACTCACCTGTAAATCCGATTCTCAACACGCGACACAAAACACCGGAAATTCGAACCGAGCGCATTCTCATATACGGAAACTTCGCATCGGACAAATCACGATCGGTCAGTTGTTGAAGCACCTCTCTCGAGCGGGGTCCCGCAAGGTTGAAAGCCGCGTGGTTCTCGGTCACATTTTTGATGTGAACGCCATCTCCCCAACCGGACTGCGCCCACCACTGCAACCACTGGTAGACACTGGTGGCACCCGAAGATGTCGTCGTCATATACCACGACGCTTCTCCGGCGCGCGCGCACACCCCGTCGTCCATCACCACACCTTCGTCCGTGCACATCACGCCATAGCGCACCCGTCCAACCCTCAGATTTCGCCATTGATTGATATACACCCGCTCCAGGAGATCCGGCACACCGGATCCGGTGAGCTGAAGCTTGCCCAGGGTGCTGACATCCATCAGCCCGACCCGCTCACGCACTGCAGCCACCTCGGCTACAGGATCACCGTAGTGTTCGGGGCGAAGCCAGAGACCCGCGACCATCATCCTGGCCTTCTGATCCACGTGCCACTGGTGAACCGGCGACACCTGAACGGGCTCCATATTCTGACCTGCGAGCACGCCTAGAGGCACCGGAGCTACTGGCGGCCTGGTCGTTGTCCTTCCCGTCTCATTAACCGACCGTTCTGTAACCCGGGCACACAGGTGCAACGCATTTCGAGAGCACATCTTCCCCTGACAGGGCCCCATAGAAATGGTACTGTAGCGCTTCAACAACTCCACACTGTCGTACCCCTCGATGATCGCAGTCTGAAGATCCTCACCAGTGACATCCTCACAATAACACAGGAACTGTTTCTGCTCTCCCGGAACCACCACGCGGTCCGAGGACCGGATTCTGCAGTCATGTGATTCAATCGATTCCTCGGGTGCCGTACCGTGACCCGAAAAAGCCGCAGCTCTTGCACCAGCCGCCTTCGCCCTGTCGACTTCCTCATCCTGCTCGAGAGCGCCTTCTATGCGTCCGGCTGTATAAACACCCTCCGGCAGCTTTTCCGGAAGCGACTCGGCCAGGTGCTCATCATAAGACGAGGAACCGCCCAGCATATGTACCAGTCCTGTATCGGGTGTCCATCCCATACTCACAACAAGCAGGTCGCACTTTAGCGATTTCCCGGTGCCTGCCTTCACTTCGCCGAGCGCATCAAGCGCAACGATCGTTGCTCCGGCGACCTCCCCGGAACCCACGGCCTCTGCAATAGTATGCCGGAAATGAACCGGGATATTCGCTTTCCGAATTTCATCGCACGCTGGACTGACCGTTTCGTCGCGTTCATCAACCACAGCGGCGATCGCCACGCCCGCGCGATGCAGATCCCTGGCGACCTCCCAGCCGTCATCGTTGCCCGTCACGATCAGCGCGCGCTTGCCCGGGGCAACCCCATAGAGCTTCAGCAATCGCTGAACGGCACTTCCCAGCATAATGCCCGGAAGGTCATTGTTGTCGAACATCAACGGCGTCTCGATCGCCCCGGTGGCCACCACCACGGATTGTGTCCGTATCTTGAACAGTCGATTGCCCCTGACTGCGGCGATCCATTTATCCAGATAGCTTCCCACCACCGTGGTATCCGTATAGACCTTCACGCCCGGCTGTGTCTCGAGAGACTTTCTCAGTTCTTCCACCCGCTCCCGGGATTCTGGAGAGAATCGCAGATGCCCACCCGTATCGGTATTCTCATCGAACAGCAGCACGCGGGCACCCTGTTCGGCCGCCGAGACCGCGGCATTGATGCCTGCAGGACCTCCTCCGATCACCACCACATCGGCGTGCAGATACGCCTTGTCATACTTCCCCGGGGCAGCGCTCTTGTCCACTTCACCAAGACCCGCAGCGCGACGGATGAACGCCTCGTAATACGGCCACAGCGCTTTCGGTCGGATGAACGTCTTGTAGTAGAATCCAACTGGCATAAATGCCGATGCAAACCTGGTCATCGCCAGCGCATCCGTTTCAAGCGACGGCCACACATTTTGACTCTTAACCGACAATCCCTCTTCAACGGGTCGTCGACAGGCCCGCACATTCGGCTCATCACCGATCTGGACCAGACAGTTTGGACACTGGCCGGCGCAGCACAGCATTCCCCGGGGTCTGTGATATTTAAACGAGCGGCTCAGTACCTTTACGCCGGCGGCAGCCAGCGCAGAGCCAACGGTATCCCCCGGGTGAGCAGAAAAAGTCTTGCCGTTGAACTCGAATTTCAGAATTTGAGATCGATCGATCACCTCTTCGTCAACAGAGGAAAGCCGGTTCGGTGCATCGTTCGCACTGGAACCGGCTGTCTGGTTCGCTTCATTTGGCAATGTCAGGTTCTCCCACTGGCTCCGAGTTCCAAAGACAAGTCTTGAAAACTTCCTGGGTTTTGGTATCCCGTTCGGCCAAAAACCACACCCCGCATCCCGAATTGTGAAACCACCACTCCTTCTGGAACCCCGATGCATTTTTTCTCATATACAGGTATTCCGACCACGCCTCATCCTCAACGGTTTCGGGCGCCTTGGGTCGCGGGTTGTATTCCCCGCCAAATCTGAATTCACCCACACTTCGTTTCCCGCAATTCGGACAGTTCAGAATCAGCATCTGCTACCCCCTCGTCGATTTGCCACCACCCTAATGCCCAACCGAGGCTGCACCTTTTTCACCCACCAGATCAAACTCTTCGAATCGCGAATGTCGGAAGGCTGAAATCAACTCGGGCGTCTCCCCCGTAGCGATCAGCTCCGCCATCGTCTTCCCGCAAATCGGCGAGGCCTTGAAACCATAGGTTCCCCACCCGACATCCACAAGGAATCCCTCAACGGGCGTAAATCCCATGATCGGGCTGTAATCGGGTGTCATATCGCACAGACCGCCCCACTGTCGCAATACACGTACCTTTGCGAGAAAAGGGAACAGCTCCAGCATATGCCCTGCGATCCCCTCGAGAAACGAAAGGGAAGAATCCATGGAATATGACGTGTATGGATCCACACTGGCCCCCATCACCAGCTCACCTCGGTCGGACTGGCTCACATACACGTGGAGACTGCCTGAAACGATCACCACATTCAGGAAGGGTTTTAACGGTTCGGTCACACACGCCTGGAGAGGAAATGTCGTCAGCGCAAGCTTCACACCTGCCATATCGGCGATCGTCGATCCCCACCCCGCCGTCGCGTTCAGCACGGTCCCTGTCGAAATATGCCCCCGCGTCGTATCGACGCCGGTCACACGTCCACTCTCGACCGAAATACCCGTCACCTCGGTCTTCTGATGGATGTGCACGTCTCGCACGTCCGCCTGGTGCGCGTAGCCCCACACCACGGCATCGTGTCTGATAATCCCGCCGGGCGGATGGTAGAGCGCCGCCTGGATCGGATATCTCGGGTGATCGCTGATATCGATCCCCGGGCAAAGACCCTCGATCTCCTCCGGCCATATCAATCTGGAATCCACACCCTCGATCTTGTTCACCTCTGCCCGCCGCCGCATGGTGCGCACCGCACCATCGGTGTGTGCCAGTGTCAAATGGCCACGCTGGCTGAACATCACATTGAAATCCAGTACGTCTGCCATCTCCTCGTACAGTTTGACACTCTCATCGTAGAACCGAACACCTTCGGGGGTCAGATAATTGCTTCGTATGATCGCGGTATTTCTGCCACTCCCGCCCGAGCCGATATACCCTTTTTCCAGAATGGCCACATCGGTAATGCCGTGCACTTTCGCGAGATAGTAGGCGGTAGCCAGACCGTGAGCCCCACCGCCGATAATCACCACATCGTAGTGCTTCTTCACGGGGTGCGAATTCCACATCCGCGGCAGAACACCGTTACCCTTCAGCGCCTGTTTGATCAGCTTGATCGACAAACTATGAACCCCCAACCCTTATGATGCTTCACCGCATATCAAACTCGATTCGGCTATTCGTGGCGACCCTTCCACCCCGGCCCACCGCCCACAACGCGGTTCGTACCCACCAGCGGGAGATCGCAAATCATGGACGCCTCCGAACTCAGCGCCCGCATATCTTCCGGCTCCAAATCGTGCACATCCGCCTTTCCGCACGAGCGGGCGAGAATCTGAATCTCGGAAGTCATCGCCTGAAGCAAATTCGCCACCCTTTCCGACGCCTCCTCTACATCGAGACGCTTCATCAACTCCGGATCCTGTGTCGTGATACCAACAGGACACTTTCCCGTATGGCAGTGGTGGCAGTGGTAGGGCTCTGCGCCAAGCGCTTTGTAATCTTCCACGTGAATCGGCTTGTTACAGTTCAAAGCCATCAATGCTGCGGTCCCGATATAGATCGCGTCCGCACCCAGCGCCATTGCCTTGGCCGCATCCACACCGTTCCGGATACCGCCCGCGATGATCAACTGAACCTCGCCATACATCCCGATATCCTCGAGCGCTGCCCTGGCCTCACACACTGCTGCAAGTGTCGGAATTCCGGTGTGTTCCTGACAGATCTCGGCCGACGCCCCCGTGCCACCTTCCATTCCATCCACCACGATCACATCGGCGCCTGCCTTGGCCGCCAGCCTGACATCGTCGAACACCCTTGTTGCCCCCATTTTGACAAAAATGGGCACCTGCCAGTTCGTCGCCTCCCTGAGTTCTTCGATCTTGATGATCATATCGTCCGGCCCCAGGAAATCAGGGTGACGCGCCGGGCTCCGCTGGTCCACCCCAATCGGCAAATCTCGCTGGACAGCGACATCGTCCAGCACCTTGGCGCCCAGCAGGAGGCCTCCTGTGCCCGGCTTGGCGCCCTGTCCGATCGTCAGCTCGATCCCGTCCGCCATCTGAAGATCGTGAACATTGATACCATAGCGTGAAGGCAGGACCTCGTAAACCAACACCTTGCTCTCTTCACGTTCCGCCTTGAGCATGCCACCATCGCCCGTGGTATTTGAAGACCCGACCGTATTGGCCCCCTTCGCGAGCGCAACTTTTGCATTGTAGGACAAAGCGCCCCAGCTCATCCCTGTAATCATAATAGGAATATCGAGCTCGATCGGCTTCTCCGCGTATCTGCTTCCCAGAACCGTCTTCGTAGAACACTTCTCGCGATAGCCCTCCAGCGGGATGCGCGTGAGGGAACAGGGAATGAACGTGAGGTCATCGAATGTGGCCCAGTTCCGTTGCCGGAGCGTACCGAATCCGCGGATCCGATACCGGCCAAGTTCAGACTTGACCTGAATATCCTCAATCACGGCAGGCGTGAAGGTCCCGCTCGACTGAACCCTGTGGTAATTGGTATCCATCTCTTCGGACATGAGGTGAACCTTTTCTCTTGGGTGCTATCCTTAGAGCGCCTCTCGCCAGGCGGCGCGCTCACTTTTGTCGAAATTCCACAACTTCCGCCCCGCCACCACCTTTTTAAACCCGGAGAGATCCCGGTCTTCGTTCAGATTCTCCCTGAAGGCCGTATTCAGCAACTCGATATCAGCGGCATCAGGTTTCTCGATCACCGCATCGTTTCCCAGATCCCCTACCTCCCCGCCCACGAAACACACGAGTTCATACATCGAATCGCCAAATGCCTCACCCGTATCGCCACAGATGATCATCGTTCCCTTCTGCCCCATAAACCCGGCCATATACCCACAGTCACCAGTAACCAGAACCAATCCACCTTTCATCGCCACACCCAGCCGGGCGGCAGCGTGGCCTTCCACAACCACCGTACCGCCGCGAATCGAGGCTGCGGTTCCGTTGCCCGCATTGCCGTGGACGATCACATTTCCGGACAGCATCGACTCCGCCAATCCCCAGCCCGCACTGCCATTGATCTCGATGGTAGGCCCATCGATCATGCCACCGCAGTAATAGCCCACACTGCCGTCGATCACCACGTGTGCGGGCTCCACGATCGCCACACTCAGATTGTGCCGTGCGCCCGGATTCCTGATATCCACCCTGGATTCGCCCTCAGAGATCAGCCGCCGCACCTCACGATTGATCTCGCGTGTCGTTTTATCGTCACAGATTACTTCTGCCATAACTGTAAATCCTTTGCCTGGGCTTCCACCACGGGAAACCCGTTTCCAAGTCCCTGTCGAATCGCTATCTCCTCTGTTGCCACGGCCACGAAATCATCCGTTTCCGCGTACAGAAGCGGCTTGAGGGCGAACGGATCGCGAACAAATCCGATCTCCTCTCCGGTCGCCACAAGATAACTGAAGGATCCGTCGAAATCCTTCAGTGAAGCCGCCATCACCTCGCGTAGGGTTGCCCCGTCCGAAAGCCCGCGTCTCATATAGATGCCAATGATCTCAGAGTCATTCTCGGTGTAGAAACGAACACCTTCCTGTTCATACTGTCGCTTGAGCTTGTGATAATTCGTAATGTGACCATTGTGAACAATGGCCAGATCCGGATAACCGTGCGCCCAGAAAGGTTGCGAATGACTCAAATCGATCCGGGACTCCGTGGACAGTCGGGTATGACCGATGCCGTGTGTCCCGGTCGCTGCTGAAACGCCATATGTCGCGTCCAGATTCTCGGGAGACCCGACCTGCTTCACGATCTCCAGCGACTTCCCCATACTCACCACTTCCACACCGTCCCCGGCAGACTCGATCAGCTTTTCCAGGTCCACGGCCGATTGATCGCAAGACACCACCAGTCGAAGATACTCCTCCACTCTGGAGCTCTCGTGAACCGTACCCAGTCCCCCCACCTTCTGCTCCACCTGTTCTGCCACAGCGCCAAAATCACCCGATTCACCAAGACTGATCTTGAGCACCATTCGGCCATCCTGCCCACCCGCGAAAAGCGCCACACCTGCCGAGTCGGGGCCGCGGGCATCCAATGCCGTGAGCATATCAATGATCGTCTTTCCAAGGGTCAAAGCGCCCGAATTCGATTTATCCAGATAGCCCACAATTCCGCACATACGAAGTCTCCAAAAAACATAAAAAAAACCATCCCACCGCCGGCAGCAGGTATGGATGATCGCACGGGAGGACCTAAATGTCAAGGCAAAAATCTGAAACGTACCGCCCCCCTTAAATCTGGCATTAACCGCGTTGAATCAACGGCTTGCGGCAGGTCATATTCGCTCGAATGATCCTTCTATTTGCTCCCGCAGCACCGCTTGAATTTTTTTCCACTGCCGCAGGGACAGGGGTCATTTCGGCCTGGGGCCTTCGCCCTGGAGGCCTCTTTCGCAGCGTCCTGGTGGCGCACCCATCCCATCACATTCGCTGCAGGTCGGCCATACCGGAGTTCATTGGCCATAAATCGCATATAGGGATCCATATGGTCGAACAGAATCTTGTATCCCTGACAGAGATAATTCAGTCCCTCTTCCCCATCCGGTGTTCGGGTGAAACGCTGTTTCGGACAGCCCCCGTTGCAGGCGAATTTAAACTCACATTCCATACAATATTTCGGCAGCGTATCCGACTTGTCATCACCGAACTTCTCCTGCTTCGGACTGACCACCATCTCCCGTATGGACTGATCGCGAACATTGCCCAGATTGTATTCGGGATAAACGAAATGATCGCAGGAATACAGATCCCCATTGTGCTCGATAATCAATGCCTTACCGCACTTCTCCGCAAAAATGCAGAGACTCGCGTCCTGACCCATCCAGGACCCCAGTGCCACATCGAAAATCTGAACGAAATGGCGACCCACATCTTTCCTCACCCACTCGTCGAATACGGCGGCAAGAAATCGGCCATACTTCGCCGACCGCACGGACCACTCGGACACACGTGCGCGACCGTCGAACTGAGGTCCCACCAGCTCCAGGAGGTCATCGCCAGGCTGCGGTGCAATTCGCTCGACAATAGGAATGAACTGCATAAACTGACTGCCCGCGTCCTTCAGAAAACGATACACCTCCAGCGGGTGCTGGGAATTGTGCGCCTGGAGCACCGTCAGCGTATTGAACTCCACCTTATACGTCTTCAGAATCTCCAACCCGGCCATCACGAGATCGAACGTCGGTTTCCCGCCTTTGTCCACACGGTAACGGTTGTGCATCTCCCTGGGGCCGTCCACGGACAGACCGACCAGAAATTTGTGCTCCCCCAGAAACTCGCCCCACTCGTCATCCAGCAAGACCCCATTCGTCTGGAAGGCATTGGTCACCGTCTTCCCGTTGGCATACTCCTCCTGGAGCGCCACAGCCTTACGGTAGAAATCGAGTCCCATCAGTGTTGGCTCACCGCCCTGCCAGGCGAAGTTCACCTCCGGAACGTCTTGCGCCTCGATATACTGGCGAGTATAGAGTTCCAGCGTCTCGTCATTCATCCGCCAATTCTTACCGGCTTCCGGATAGAGCTTCTCCTTCTCCAGATAGAAACAATACGTGCAGTCGATATTACAAACCGCCCCGGAAGGTTTTGCCATCACGTGGCAGGCCGCGGGAGCAGCCACTGCTGTCGACACTCCAGCGCCTTCGCCGGCCACTTGAATATTCTGACTCATCTCGTTCTCCCGGTCAACTCTATAGACTTACAGATCTCTCGACTTGAATCACCTGTAAAGCGACACCACCACTTCACAGTGGTGGGTGTGTGGAAACAGATCGACGGGCTGCGCCTTTCCGATCTTGTAGCCCTGACGCTTCAGCACAACCAGATCTCTCGCCAGTGTTTCTGCGTTACAGGAAACATAGACAATACGGCTCGTCTTCATCCTGCAGATCGCATTCAGAACTGCCCGATAGACACCCGCCCTGGGAGGGTTCACTGTGACCACGTCAACGCCCCGGGGCTGACTGCCGACATACTCCAGCACATCCTTGCAGACAAATTCGCAATTGGTAATTTCATTTCGCTCGGCATTGGAGCGCGCGTCCTGAACCGCCTCTTCCAACAGCTCTACGCCGGTCACCTTTCCAGCCTGTTTGGCGAGAAGCAGAGACAGCGTACCCGCGCCACAGTATAGATCCAGCACCGTCTCCGATCCCTTCAGGCGAGCCCCGTCAAGCGCCAACTGGTAGAGCCGCTCGGCCTGCCCGGTATTCACCTGAGCAAATGAGGTGGCGGACAACTGGACATCCAGCCCCAGTATTCGCTCGATAATTCGATCCTCACCCAGGACCGTCTCCTGCAGCCTCGGAACCGCATTCCTGGACCGCTTCCGGTTCACACTCTGGATGAACACCTTCACATTCGGGCTGGTCTTGACTGCTGCTTCCGCTACGCCTTCCGCGTGAATCTTTCGGGCGACATTCAGATTCACCAGGATATCGCCAGTAGCCTTCACATCCCGAATAACCAGAGATCGCAGCGTCCCGGATCTGGCGGCCGTATTGTAGAATCCCAGACCGGTCCCCTGGAGCTCGTCCCGAACCGTCCTGACAATTTCATTCGAAGCTTCCGACTGGAGCCAGCACGTCTTCAAATCGAATACCGGCGGAACCTTCTTCCTGGGTCGATCGCCTTCATCGATCGCATCTTCCACACCCTTATACAGCCCCAGCAGCAGTTGCCCGGCGTCATTCCTGCCAAAAGAAAAATCCATCTTGTTGCGATAGTGGAAGGTCTCCTCGGAGCCGATCACATTCGCGATGTGGACGTTACCCAACCCGGCGGATCTGAACCGGTCGGCGACCATCTCCCTCTTGAGTGCAAGTTGATCCGTGTAGGCCACATCCTGCCACTGGCATCCACCGCAAACGCCGAAGTGTTCGCACCTGGGTGCAATCCGATCGATCGTGCTGGAGACCTTGCGCAGGGTTGCGGCTGTCCACCGTCCCCTGTCACGACCCAGGAGACGTGCCTCTACGACATCACCCGGCAAAGCGCCCGCTACGTCCACCGGCTCGCCGTCTTCTTCCGCCGTCCCTTTGCCCTGTGACGAAATACCCGTCACCCGCAATTCCACCACGTCACCCGTCTTTAAACTCACAGTATCCTCAATCTAGTTCGAGAGCGGCAGGGTCGAAGGTCCGTGCGTGGGCGTCACCGAAGGATTCGGTGCCCTTCCACTCGTATGGATCCTCGCCTGACACCATCATAATCCCTCTGTAATCGGCCGTTGCAACTCTGCCACCCTCTCCCGGATTGTGCCAGGGTAGGAGGGAATAGGCATTCATATAATGATTTACAAGCACCCTTCGGAAATGCTTCGAGCGATTCTTTCGGGATCTGTGCAGCAGGTAGCCGTTGAAAAACACCACATCGCCCGCGGCGCATTCTACCGGCACCTCGTCACTGTCATCGAACCCATAACTCTCCTGAGCAGAATCGAATTCCTCAGGTTTATCGTGACTGCGCTGTGAATACAAGTATCCGGTTTGGTGGGATCCCGGCAGTGCCCAGAGACACCCGTTCTCCACAGTCGCGTCGTCCAGGGCGATCCAGGCCCCTGTCAAACTCCGGTCCCTGGTGGGTATATAGACCTCGTCCTGGTGCCAGGCCTGTCCGGGGAATTTCGGAGGCTTGATGAACAGCATCGACTGCATACACTTCACATTCGGCGCGATCAACTGGCTGAGCACCGAAGCCACACCCGGATGCGCCACCGTCTTCTTCATGAAATCACTGATGTGGTGCGGCTGGTGGATGCACAGATATTTGGAAATGGCCTCCTCATCCGCCATCGTTTCTGCCACCGGATTGAGATTTTCGCTTTGATATTCTCCGCGGCAAAGGCGTGTGGCGTCCTTCCTGATCTCCTCCACCTCGTCCGGCGGAACCAGACCCTCTACAACCAGAAAGCCCTGCTGCTTGTAAGACGTGATCTGCTCTGATCCCAGTTCCATTTCTGCCTCTCTCCACAAAGCACTGCACCATTTTTCAGAATTCGGAGCCTGCCTAACATACCCTCACGGGCTGCACCTGTCAATGTCGCGCAGACTGACTTGTGCGTTGAATTCCATTTTCTTATCTTAGAATCTCTTCAACGCCCGTAAACTTTCACTCTTTGAACGAGTTGCACACAATGCCAAACCACATTCTGCTGGTCGATGATGAATCCGATGTCCTGCTCGTGTTGGCGGACCTGTTCGGAAGTCGCGGCTACCAGGTCTCGACTGCCGGAAATGGAAAGGAAGCCGTCGAACTCCTCAAAACGATCGCTCCTGACCTTATCCTCAGTGATTATCAGATGCCCGAAATGAACGGGATCGAAATGCTAGCGAAGGCACGGATCTCCGCTCCTGATGCAATGCGCATCCTGCTCACAGCACACGGCGATCTCGACGTGGCGATAGAGGCCATCAACAAGGCAGACGTCTATAAATTTATCACCAAGCCCTGTAATAACAACGACTTAATCCTTACTGTCCAGCGCGCTCTGGAGCATTACAATTTGATTATGCAGAACCGCGCCTTTGCGGACACCCTGGAACTGATGGTCGAAGAAAACACCGAGGAAATCGGCAGGCTGAAAAGCGCGCTTAAAGAAATGGCGTCGAACATTCGTAAGCTAACCGGCTGACCGACCGGCTCGCAACCCTAAAGCGAACGTGATAACTGCCGATAATATAAATAGATATGAATTTACTTTCAATTCTGTGAAATACCGGTTAGCCTCCAAGGTGGTGATCCCAATGCTGGCTCCGATCATGACCATCTACTCGAGAGTAGAGGACAGAGAAGTCTGGAAGCGGCCGCAGCGCCACAGACCTCGCAAATCGAAAAAGAAAGATGAAGAACCTGCCCAACCTGTACCCGATCTGGACGGGGACGGAGATCGTTTAGACATAACCGCCTGACCAATCGTACCACCAGATGAGCCGACCCGGAAACGAGTCGGCTCATCTTCTTTTTATCCGAATACCTCGATCGCCTCGTCGTAGATCTCTTCCAACCGTTCGCCCTGGCGCCTGACATCGTGCCTGCCCAAAACGTGGTCGCGTCCTCTGCAACCTATCTCTCTTCTCTGCTCGGGTGAGCTCAACAGCGCCTGCAGCCCATCCGCCAGCCCATTCACATCTCGTTCCGGAAACAACAGGGCGCAGGGCGCCACGTTCGGAATATCCGCGTGGTGCGACGAAACCACCGGCAGGCCTGAAGCCAGCGCTTCGATCACCCCAACGGGTGCGCCGCCTTCCGTGTCCCCATCTTCTGCGGTCACACTGGGGTAAAGCAAAACAGCAGCTTTACCCAACTCATCGATACAGCTCTCGTGAGGGAGCGCACCCAAAAGATGCACGCGTTCACCCAGGCCGGATTCGGCGATCTCCCGTTCGATCGCCCCACGCAGATCTCCCTCCCCAATGATCCGCATCCTCACATCCGGAAACTCCTCGGCTACCCTTGCGAATGCCCGGATCCCAAACAGGTGACCTTTCTTCTCCCGAAAGTTCGCGTACATCAGAACGACCTCCGGTCTGTCCCGCTGCTCAATATAGGGAATGGCCTCGGTGTCCACACCCAGGTGGTGCACCCGGATCTTCTCGGGTGGGCACCCCAGGTCGGCCAGACGCTCGCCCATATGCGGCCCCTCCGCCAGGAACCGGTGACCCTCCTGGAACAATCGCTCGAATCGCCTCCGCCACACCTTTTGTCTTGGCAGCGCGGAAACATCGACACCATAGAAGGTCGTTACCAGGGGAACACCCGCTTGCGCTGCCACATCGAGACACCGGTACCCTTCTTGACCGAAATGCGCGTGCAGTACATCAACGCCCTCTTCACGAAACAAACCGCTGTATCCAGCATAGGTCCCGCGGAGCTTGCGGACTGCCCTGCACACATTTCGCTTCAGAAAAGGGAAATCCTCGCTCGAGTACAATCGCTCAACGGGGAACGTGTCCCGATTGAGGACCGCCTGGGTGAACACCACCGGGCGATACCGGCTCAAGGCTTCGATCTGGTGGTAAATCCACACCATCGTTCGTGACAGAAATGGATTGGCGCAGTGCGCAACGGTAAATTCAGACTTCATCTTCCTGCTTTCTACCCTTCGCGACAGGTGAGCGGTCCAGATTTCAAAAATTAAAAATACCTGCCGATCCATTCAAAAAAGATCGGCAGGCATTTTATTTTGCCAGGCATCTCAGGGCTAGGCCGTTACATCTACCAGATTGCCCTGCTGCTCAGGCGGCTCCTCGGCCTGCTGCTGCCGTTCAGCCACCTCCTGTTCACGGAGCTGGGCTGCATTATTCGCTGTAGCCTGCTCCAGATTCCCCTGTTCCCCCGCCTCGGGTGCCTGCGCGCCCGGTGCATCAGCAGCTCCTCCTCGCTGAGGCGTCTGCGGATTGTTTGCTGCGGTCAACTCTTGATTCCGGGCTTGTCCTGCCTCCGAAATCTCGACCCGGTCCACCTGATCCTGCTGGCGTTCGACTGCCTGGGGGCTTTCCTGGGCCGTACGGTTGGCCTGCACATCCTCTCCGCGGGCAAGGGTGGGGCGAATCCCATTAACCTGTCCTCCTACTCGATCCGGCATCAAGTCCTCCTTCCGGTAAGTTTCGCCACCCGCGCTCATCTGATCTACACCTACGAATTACTTGACACGTTATTGCTGTATCGTATAATATCGCAAATAAGTTAGCGTCACACAACCGGAAAATGTATCGACACCTGACGCCGCGTATTATTACAATTCGCTCAGTTAAAAGGTTAGTTCTCCTATGCCACAAACCTATCTCGCCTACGACCTGGGCGCCTCCAGCGGAAGAGCGGTCGCCGGCGCCTTTGATGGAAAACAAATAACGCTCGAAGAGGTCCACAGGTTTTCCAACGGAGGGGTAACCGCAGGCGCGGGACTCTATTGGGACGCACTGAGACTCTTCGAAGAAATGATTACGGGTCTCCGAAAGTGCGTCCAGACCAAAGGTCCTGATCTGATGGGGATCGGAATCGACACCTGGGGTGTGGATTTCGCCCTCCTGGATGCCAACGATGAGCTGCTTGGAAATCCGCGCTGCTATCGAGATCCACGGAACACAGGCATGATGGAAAAGGCATTCTCGCGTGTTACGCGGGAGGAAATATTCGAGGAAACCGGGCTGCAGTTCCTCGCATTCAACACCCTGTATCAGCTCTATGGAATGGCCTTCGAAAAATCCCCCCAACTGGAAATGGCCAAAACGTTCCTTATGATGCCCGACTTGTTCAATTTCTGGCTAACGGGAAAAAAGGTCTGCGAATTTTCTAACGCCACCACCACCCAGTTTTACAATCCAAAAACGAGAAGTTGGGCGGCTTCGCTCCTGGATCGGCTGGGCATCCCGGGTGGAATGCTCCCGGAAATCGTGCCTTCGGGCACATCTCTGGGACCCGTCTTGCCCGCACTAACCGAAGAAACGGGATTGAAATCCGGCGAGGTCATCGCCCCTGCCTGTCACGACACCGGATCGGCCGTGGCGGCTGTGCCCATAGGAAATGAGAATTCTGTCTACATCAGTTTGGGGACCTGGGCGCTTCTGGGGGCAGAACTTTCGGAGCCCGCCATTTCACCTGCTGTACTTGCGCACAACTTCACGAATGAAGGGGGCGTGTTCAACACCTTCCGTTTTCTCAAGAACATATCTGGTCTGTGGCTTGTTCAGGAATGCAAGCGGATCTGGGAAAATGAGGGACACAATTATTCATTTGCAGAACTCACCCGGCTCGCCTCCGAGGCGCCTGCACTGGCCGCCGCCGTAGACCCGGACCACGCCGACTTCGTCTCCCCAGGGGATATGCCCTCACGTATCCTCGCCTACTGCGAGCGCACCGGTCAGACCAGGCCTCAGACTCACGGTGCAATCATCAGGTGCGCGCTCCAGGGACTGGCCCTCAAGTGTCGCCAGGTACTCGGAAATCTCGAACAAGTACTCGACAAGAAAATGGAAACGATCCACATCGTCGGAGGCGGAATTCAAAACGCTCTGCTCTGCCAGTTCATCGCCGACGCAACAGGTCGTCCAGTAATCGCCGGACCGGTCGAAGCGACCGCCCTGGGCAATATCCTGATGCAGGCCTACGCGAGAGGAGAATTGGGATCGCTCGAGGAGATCCGCGAAGTCGTGAGGAACTCTACCGAGTTGATCACCTACGAGCCAAAAGGAACCGAGGCGTGGGATGAGTTTTATGGGCGGGTTTTTGTGGGGTTGGAGGGGTAGAAGTGAGACGTGGGAAGTATGTGAATTAGAGAAAGCCGCCTGTTACGGGCGGCTTTTCTGGTGGATATAGATAAGCGGATTTAAAAAATCACAAGGAGGCCCGTCTGTGGATTCTCCTGCTGCGACGAAATGGAATCCAGGTTGTTATGCAGCAGGTTCTCGATTTCCTCTGCTGTACAATTTCCACGGCGAATCCAGATAACTTTGGGTGGAAAACCAAGATGTGTAATCAGGTCAGCAAAATCTCCGTCTTTAGTTACTATCGTGTACTGCTGGACAAGCGCATATTCCAAGACATTCTGGTCGGTTGCCTCGGAGAGACCCACACTGAACACGTGCTCAGAATCTGGATAAATATATCCCTTAGTGAAGTCACCAGACCTGGAGAAAGATTTTGATCGTACAGAAGTTTCATCACTCAACTGCCAGGGTCGTTCGCTCTCGATCTGCGGCATAACTCAGACAAGCCAGAATGTCATCCTCGTTGAGGAACGGGAATTTCGCCAGGATCTCTTCGTGTGTCATTCCAGATGCAAGATACTCGAGCACATCGTATACTGTGATTCTCATGCCCCGAATACAAGGTTTCCCCCCTCGTTTACCTGGCTCAAGCGTAATGATTCCCTTGTGACTCATATTTGCCTCTTCCAACGTAGAGTCCTGGTTGAGAATCGAGAGTTACAATAAGTAAGTTAGGTCATTTCCAGGCCGACTTCAAGCCCTGGAGCCAACACACACTATCAACCCACCTCCCCCTCGACCGGAGTCCTCCCAAACCCCGGCCGCCGCTCATACGTCCACGCCACCCGGCTCACATCTTCATTGCTCATTCTCCAGCTTCTCACTCCGGGTGAAAGGCATCAGACTTCGCCCCTGGACTGCTGGCGGAATCGACAACCCGGACGCCTCGAGAAATGTGGGCACCGCGTCGATGGACTCCACGAATGAATCCTCCACCCGACCCCGACTCCCGTCCGCCTCGGGACGAGGATCGTAAAGAATGAACGGCACGCGATACGCCTCGTCGTAGAACAGCTCCTTCTCGAACATCCAGTGATCGCCCACGTATTCACCGTGGTCTGATGTGAAACAGATCAGCGTCTTCTCCCAGAGCCCCTTCTCCTTCATCCAGGCGAACAACCGTCCCAGGTGATCATCGATCTCCCGGATCAGTCCGTAGCAGGTCGCCCGGCGCTGTCGCCAAACGGATTCCTCGTCGTAGTCCAGACTCCGCCGCTCCGTTCGGTAGGGTATATGTAGCGGGTGCGGATTCTCCAGCTCCTCTTCGTCCCGATTCGGCTCTGGCGAAAGAGATGGGTCATACATCTCGTTATACGGATAGGGTGCGACAATCGGCAGGTGCGGTTTGAAGTAGGACAGGTGGAGGAACCAGGGCCGATCTCCCGTCTGATCCATAAACTCGATCGCTCTGTTGGTCATATAGGCGGTATCACTGCCTTCCGAGCCTACCACCGTTGGAAATGCCGATCGGTCCACCCCTTTCGTATCGTCAGGAATGTCCTGCAAAAACGGGTTCTGAACGACCGCGTCGGGATACCCCTTCTCGCGAAGATATGAACACCACCCCGCTCCCCTTCCGTCATTGAGTTCGAATTCCTCCAGACCGTCAAGTGTCGTCAGCCGGATCTTTTCCGAGGCCGCTTCTCCAGTCTTCGCGAACGGATCCGAGACATAGTGCGTCTTGCCGCAGAGCGCAGCCCGGTAACCCGCCTCACTGAAATGGTGACCCATTGTCCGCTCGTCCGCAGGCAGGGGAACATCATTCCACGGCGACCGGGTCGCGTGAGGGTATCGCCCAGTGTAGAAACACATTCTACTGGGACCGCACACGGCCGACTGGACAAACGTGTTTGGAAATCTTACACCCCGCGCCGCCAGGGCGTCCAGATTGGGCGTTTCCACCACCGGGTGCCCTCCGCAGGACATACAGTCGGCTCGCATCTGGTCGGTCATAATAAACAGGACGTTGAGATCTGACATTCTGGCACCTTTCGGCTGAATGAAAATGGGAAGTAAACACCATGTGAGGAGTTGGAACGAGCCACTAATTACAAATTGTCCAGTCGACTGGAATATTCAATAGTTAAAACATCTACAATGTTTCTGAATGAACATTTTATTCATAATCTGTTTAACAACAACATTTAGTAATTCAATTATTAAAAAATTATCTTCTATCTAAGTCTATAGTAATACTAAATTGTATTTGTTGTGCTTTGTATTACCCTAAACCTTGATCTTTCCGAACACACCGTCATAACCGGGTGTGATCTCCACCGCTCCTCTTCTCATCCTTCCAATGGCCGTTGATCCCTTTCAAACCGGACCACAGGTAGAGATTTCTCGGGTTCAACTGCTTGCTCGTCGCCCACGCAACGCGGGAATGAAGATGCACGTCTGCAACGGTTTTCACTCGGGATCACCTGTCCATTTGTTTGCGCCGCAACCGGGGTGCGGTCAAAAATGCCCTTGAAATCGCCTCGATCTGCGATTAGTATAGTATGGCAATTAAGCGTATACAAATTTATCGGATACGAAATTCTAAGGAGCTGAAATGGAATATGTAAATCTTGGAAAGAATGGCGTGAAGGTCTCCAAACTCTGCCTTGGCACAATGATGTTTGGCGGTGCAACCGAAGAGACCGAATCCATTCGCATCATTCATCGTGCTATGGATGAAGGAATCAACTTCATCGACACCGCAAATGTATACAATGCTGGTGAATCGGAACGCGTACTGGGAAAAGCGCTCAAGGGGAGAAGGGATCAGGCGTTTGTGGTCACAAAGGTCATCAACGCAATGGGAGAAGGCCCCAATGACCAGGGCGGGAGTCGCGCACACATCCTGGCAGAAGTCGAAAACAGCCTCAAGCGCCTGGACACCGACCACATCGATCTGTATGTCCTGCACCGTCCCGACTATGATACGCCCCTTGAAGAATCCATCCGTGCCCTGGACGACCTCGTAAGACACGGCAAGGTCCGCTACATTGGAATGTCCAACTATTATGCGTGGCAGATCAGCAAAACCCTGTGGTTCAGCGACGTGCACAACCTCGCTTCCGTGTCTTGTATTCAGCCGCTCTACAACATCGTAAACCGTGACCCGGAAGTGGAACTCTTCCCATTCTGCAAAGAAAACGGCATTGGTGTAATGATCTACAGCCCACTGGCCCGAGGCGTACTTGCCGGCAAGTATCTGGCGGGTCAGCCCCTTCCCGAAGGCTCCCGCGCCCAGCGTGGCGATGCCCGCATTCAGCAAGCCGAACTCCGGGAGGAGAGCTTCGAAGTTGCCCAGAAGCTGAAACCATTGGCTGACGCACACGGAAAAACGCTCACCCAGTTTTCGCTCAACTGGACGTTGAAGAATAAAGCGGTAACCTCTGCAATCGTGGGCCCGCGGACAATGGAACACCTGGAGGACAACCTGGGGTGTCTGGATTGGGAACTCAATCAGGAAACGCTGGACGAAATCGACCGGTTGGTCCCGCCGGGTACCCACACAGGGATCGGATTCACGGATCCAGCCTATCCTGTCAGGGGCAGAATTGTAGACTGAGAGGCTGATGTACAAAAGAAAAAGGCCACAGCGTAAGCTGTGGCCTTTTTCTTTATCTGATCTTTGGAAAGCATGCTACCCTGCAGCATCTCCAACTTCCTTGAGGGCTTCCTCCTCGGTCTCGTGGAGACTCGCGGTCTTGAGCAATCCCATAATGCGAAACGTTTTGGCAATCGTGGGCTCCGCACAGCAGAAGACGACCCCTCCGTCCAGCTCTTTCAGCTTCTCTATGATCTCGATCAGAATCGAGATTCCGATACTGTTGATGATCCTCACCTTTGCGAGATTCAATATGAAATGTTTGATCCCCTCATCGATCAGGCCGTAACACACCTCGGCGACCTTTTCCCCACCCATATTGTTGATATAACCCTCGCACTCCAAAACCCCAACTTTGCCTTCGTGTCGAACGCGAACCTCTAGGGTCTCTTGCATATCTTCTTACTCCTCATTGTTTCGATCAGATGACGCCTGTGTACATCTTTTGTTGGTGCTCAATATATCACAATCGCTTGACCATCGTCAATACCGTTCCGTTCCCATCGGACTGGACATCAACCTCATCCATCATCTCGTGTATGATCGTCATACCCCAGCCCCGCTTCTTCTCCCCCCGGGCTCGTTTTTCAGCCACCTTTTTTTCCGCCTCCTCCTGGTTGAACCCCTGCCCCTTGTCGATCACCTGAATCTCCAGAGCCTCCTCGGTCACATCGAGCGCCAAGTAGACCCGTCGCTCTTTGCTCTGGCTGTGCTCAAAGGCATTGATACAGGCCTCGATAACCGCTGTCTTGATCTCTTCGACCTTCACCGAGTCCATTCCCATAAATTCTGCCAAACTGGCAACTGTACTGGTTGCGGTAAGTTCCATCTGCGGCACCATCGGGAGTATCAAATCCACCTTCTCGTGCAAACTCTTTTTTTCGGTTTCCGTGCGGGATTTTTTTCTCGTCTGCGCATCGCCCCCCGACGCCTGCCCCGTTCCAACCAGCTCGTATACGTTCACCGATGCCACACCTTTGAATCGCTGGGGGCCCAGCGGCTCCAACTGGAACACATCCTTGACTTCTTCGTAAACATTCTCCCCAACCCAGATCTGACCGGCTCGGGCGCCATCGCAAAGCCGGCTCGCCAGCACGACCGCATCCCCGATCACCGTATATTCCATACGGCGAATCGACCCGATATTTCCTGCCAACACCTCTCCGCGTGAAATTCCGAAAGCCAGAGGCATCGGCTCACCTCGTCCCTTGTTGAAACGGATCATCTCCTCTCGCATCGCCAGTGCGGTCCGGACGGCGCGCTCTGTGTCATCTTCAAAAGACAGGGGCGCACCGAACGTAACCATAAAACCGTCGCCGGTGTATTTATCGAGTGTGCCATTGAACTGGAATACGATTTCATTCAAGCGGCTGAAGCAGTCGTTGAGCAGAACACCCATCGCCTCTGCACCAATACGACCCAGCAGCGCGGTGGATGCCCGGACGTCCACGAAAAGAATGGTCACATCACGGCTTTCTCCACCAAGCGACGGCGCGCGCCCTTCCGATAGCAAGAGATCGACCACCTGATCGCTCGCGTACTGTTTGAACATCCGCTGCATTCTCATTTCCTGCGTCAGGTCCTCCAGGGCAACGACCACACCCTGGATTTCGTCCCGATCATTCCGCAAGGCGGTAATCCTGCCATTCAAATTGATCCCGCGCTCTTCTACCGTTTCACCGTCTATCTGGCGGTCCTCCCCGTCCTTGAGAGACTCTGCCACCGCTTCGGCCAGCCTCTGACATCCGCACCTCGAGAAAAAGCGGGCACAGGATTTACCCAGCAAAGACTCTTCGTCTCCGAAAATGCGAGACACGGATGGATTCACCTGAACCATCCTGCCCTTAAGATCAGTTGAAATCACACCGCTGCCGATACTGGACAGGATGTCCTGGTTGTAGTTTTTGACCTCCAGAATATTCTTGTAGAGTCTGGCATTGGTCAGCGCAGCACCGGCCTGCTGAGCCATAAGCTGAAGCAAATGCGCGTCGGACTCTGTGAAAGGTTGCACGCCCTGCCGTGTCTCCTTGTCTGCAACCGCCAGGAGGCCGACCTTTCCCACGGGCGCCACCAGAACGTGCTCCAGATCCTTCAGATGCATCTCTGCCGGATCCAGAAACGCGGGGTTGCTGGCGCGCATCATACGTCCCATTTTCCGCCGCACCTGAGAGGTCTCCAGCGCGGCGCACTGGTCCTCTCTCAGGCCCACCTGGTGTGCAAGCGCAAATCTGCCGGTCCGCTCATCTTTCAGGATCAGACAACCTCCGCGTGCATCCAGAATGCCTACTGTCAGCAGAAGGACTTCCTCGATCACATCCTCTACATCCAGCGAAGAACTCAGGGTGAGGACGGCGTCGTAGAGGGTCTCGAGTTCTACAACCTTGCGGTTGAGCTTGAAATTCGAGCCCTGCGCGTCCGCCATCAGCCGCTGATTCAAAAGGCCGACCGAGAAATGGTGCCCGAGCACCTTGAGCAGCTTCAGATCATCATCCCCATAAGCTTCCCGCTGGAATCCCTCACCTAGACTGAGTACACCGAGCAGGTCTTCGTTGACCACCAGGGGAATCCACAACACGGCCTGGTAGGATTGAATGGCTGTGGAAGCCTGGCGAAACACAGGTTGTTGAAGGGTTGCTTCTTCTAGTGGAATGGGAGCCTTTGCATCCACCAGATACTGCTGCAGGTTCAAATCCACGTCCACCACTTCAGTTGGATCCGCCAGACCCCTGAAGGCCAGCAGCCGCAGTTTCTGCTCTGACGGTTCAAAAACAAGCAGCGCTCCGGATGTGGCCGCAACCGACCCCATCGTGCTTCTCAAACCCGCCTCGGCCACTTTTCTGAAGCTCCCTTCCGAGGTCAGCAAACTGCCGATCTCACTCAGCGAGGTCAGACTGAAAAGCAGCCGATCCACGTAATCCTCGGTGGCGGTCGCGCCTGGGGTATCTGGTAAACTATCTACCATATCTATATAGCTCTTTTGGTTGAAAACGCTAAAAATACGGGCCTGCTCGCCCGTTGCACCCTGACACTCAACCTTCGGAACCTGTTCCCCATACGTCAAGAGAACTGGGCAACACCCTGGTGCTCGCGAACACCCTCCAAAGGGAATCCGCAAGAGCAACTGGCCACTGACACATTTGGTGCATTGTTATTGTAACTGGAATTTGCTTATCTTACCTGTAGAACGCGGCCGGGATCACAACTGCTTGTAGAGAAAGGCTTCCTCAGATGAGATGGGATATACTGGTGTGCCTGATTGCTTTCGGGTTGCCTTTGAGTTGCAGTGATGACTCTGCACCCACCGACGCAACGGAATCGGCCGAGTTTGTGGATATTCAGCCGGTCCTGTTTTCCACAAGCGATGGATTCCAGATCACAGGCTCCTGGTTCACCTCGAGCGCCTCTGCCACCCCCAGGCCTGCCCTGATCCTGCTCCATATGTTCAGCGAAAATCATCTCCAGTGGCTGCCATTCATTCCAGACCTGGTGACCTCAGGCTATCACGTGCTCGCGTTTGATATTCGGGGGCACGGCCAGAGCACATTCCAGGGTGGGGAGTACTTTCCGATCAGCCAGTTCGATGTCGAAGACCTCGATCAAATGCCGCTCGATGTGGAGGGCGCGATCACCTGGCTCAAGACCATTCCCCAGGTGGATGGTGACCGAATCGCTGTGATCGGCGCCGATATCGGCGCCAACATCGCCTACGTGAGTTCAGGCCTGTTCCCCGGGGTGAAAACCGCCGTCTCCATCTCACCGATTTCCCTGGAGGACCAGCCTGTGCTGCTTGGCGAGGGCATTCCCGATTTTAACCCGAAATCCATTCTGTTCATGGCTGCGTTTGGGGACGGGTATACTTATACCTCTTCAGAATTCCTCGCGGGCCAAACGGCCGATCCCAAGCGTGTAACGGGGTATCAGGGTGCAGCCAACGGAACCAGCCTGTTGAACAACAGCGAAGCGCGTGCTGAAATGCTAAACTGGCTTTCCGAAAATCTCTGATACCCATCCAACTCACCTTGTGTTGACCGCCCGCCCCTGCTGAACCGAAGCGACCTCCTTGAAGCACAGGCGAAGCGCATCGGCCGCAACTTCCCCCGAAAGCTCCCGGGATACTTCCCCTTTGCCCACCTCGTTGACGGCAGCCTGCATCTCCCGCGTGAACGCCACCACCGGATCTCCGGAGCCGAGCCTGGGCTGCTTAACCTTCCCGTCATCGGTAAGAACGGATAGCGGCTGGGAGAGCACGGGTTTGCCACCCAGCATGGAGAATTCATAAAGGATCGTGGCCTTTTCTAGATAGACCTCGAACCCGTGGGCAAAAGCCCTTCCAGACTTGGAGATTGCGCCGGACGCACACGTAATAGCAAGATCAGGCCGGTCTTTATATTTGTAGGTGGTAGACAGATACTCCACATACTTGCCGTTCACCAGTCGACCCGTCGAATACACCTGGTCCGGAAGCCCGCAGAGCAGCAGAATGTAGTGCGTGTCGTGTATGTGGAGGTCGATTCCTGGACCGCCGCTTCGTTCCATATTTGAGAATTCCGAAGACCAGTTCGGCATGGAAATGATGCGCTTCAGGTGAGCGCCCAACATTTTTCCATACGTGCCTTCCTCCACCACTTTTCGGACATACGCGAACTCAGGGAAAAATGGAAGCACCTGGGCGACCATCAGCGACTTGCCCGCTTTTTTGGCCCTGCGAACCATCGTATCTGCATCTCTGATGTTCAGGGCAATGGGTTTTTCAAGCAGAACGTGCTTGCCCGCGTCAAGTGCCCTGAGCGTCATCTCCTTGTGCATCGAGGACGGCAGGCAAATATCTAGGATGTCGATGTCGGGGTCTGAAAGCAGATCATCCACATTCGAAAAGGTCTTGATTTTGGACAGATCCTCTATACCGCCGGGATCTCCAAAATTGCCTCCTAGCCCCCGCCAGTCCCCGTTCAGTTTCTTGCTGTCTCTGGTACAAATGGCAGTAACTTTACCTCCACGCAGCTTTTTTCCGCCCCGGTAATGGGTCATGCCCATAAAACCCAGACCTAGAATGCCGATATTGACCATCTGTCTGTCCTCCGGATCGACCGAATTGTGGTGAAATGTGAGGGGAACGATTGAGGCAATATATGCCCGGCCATTCCGAGCGGCAAGGAGAATTGACAATCCATAATGGGTATGGTTTCACTCTGATGCCAGCGTGAGATCCGGATACCCATCTGCCCGCCTGGGGTGCAGCCTGAGAACTTGTCTCAAACCCGGATCTCGACGCAAGCTGCGGTTTTACAATAACTAAATTTCCAATTTCCGAAATGGGCACGGAATTGGCTCTACCAACTGACGGGTCAGCTCAATCGCCATTTAAAGAAAGAGGAAACTATGAGGTGTGTTGCCGCAGGATCACTGGTACTTGTACTCTCTACCGTTTGGATCGGCACTGCGTTTTCTGCTACCGCCCCCGATTTCAACCTGAGATCACCGGACGGGAAGCGATTGAATCTGCACGATATGCTCGAGGGAGGACCGGTGTTGCTCGATTTCTGGGCCACCTATTGCAAACCATGCGTCAAGGCAATGCCCAAACTGCAGGCACTCCACAAGAAATATGAATCCAGGGGCCTTACGGTTCTGGGGGTGAATGAAGACGGTCCGCGCAGTCAAACGAAAGTGCCACCGTTTCTGCGTGCCAGAAAAATCTCCTTCCCAATTGCACTGGATACCGATGGGGGCGTGATGCGCAGAATGCAGGTCGGCGCCTTGCCAACCACAATTTTGATCGGTCAGGACGGAGAGGTCCTCTTCAGACAGGCTGGATATGATCCAAAAATGGAAGTGGCCCTGGAAAAACTCCTGGATGCTTTGCCTGATGTCACCCCTGAAGAAAAAGAAAATGCTGTCGACAAGAATTAGTCTGATCCTCCTGCTTGTTCTCGCGCTCGATTCTCAGGTTTCTGCCCAGATTACCACTTCAGGACTTACTGAATTTCAGGTGGGCCGCGTGCCGGGAGCCGACGAGACATCGGTCTCCACCTTCTACCAGCAGGTGAATGCGGATTATACGCACAAGACCCTTCAAATCGGTCTTCGAGCGGAGGTCTTCACCACCTGGCGCACAGATATCCCGGGAAGTCCTCTCGATCAGGTCGAATATCGAACGCTGGAGATCCCGCAGAAGTATCTCAGATGGTCGGCCGGGCGCGCTGAAGTGGTGGTTGGAAACTACTATACCTCTTTGGGAAGAGGGCTCACCCTGCGTGCATTCGAGCTTCCCGGAGTCGTCCTCGAGAGCCAGACCTTCAGACGAAGATACGCGCCTTCCCGCGACCTCGAAGGCGGAACCATTTCCTGGTCTGGGGATCGAATCGAGGCCCGAGCGCTTGTCGGTCGCCCGGTCATCGGCGATGTGCCGCCTGGCGTGAAGTCGGGCAATCCACCCACCCTCATCCGCCGGCGCAACAGTTGGCTGGCCGGAGGTGAACTCGCTATACGCCCTTCGGCCAACGCCAAACTGGGCGGTACGGTGGTCACGCTTACCCCAGACACTCCCGATTCAACCTACACGTGGTCGGCATATGGAGAGTTGGACCTCACACGATTTGCCCAGAAGGCCGGGCTCGGCGGGATATACAGTGCGGTCTATGCCGAATATGCACGACTCGAAGACGCCTCCACGCAGGGCGATGGCCTCTACCTTTCAGGGAATATTGGTGGGGATCGACTGGGTCTCAGTCTGGAATACAAGGATTATGATAACCTGTCCCTGGTCGTGAACGATCCCCCTTCCCTTGTACGTGAACACTCGGCTGTGATCCTCAACAGGAACACGCACGTCTTGCTCCCACTCAGCGAAAAAGGACACCAGGTGGAAGCCACCTACACCCTGCCTTCCCTGGGGACGATCACAGCCAACAGCAGCAAGGGTGTGAATCAGCTTGCGCCAGGATTCAGTACGACATTCCAGGAACAATATCTGGGCCTGGAGCTGGAACGGTTCATACCCGTGTTCTCCGCGTCAGCCTTCCTCGATTGGGGCAAGGATGAACTGGAAGGCCTGCTGAACCATCGATCAGGTGGCATTGGCCTGGAAAAAACTTCGGACAAAGGGTTTACGACGGGGTTGGACCTCCAGATGAAACGCGGCACGCGCACCCTCGACGCGTCCGGTTTCACGGACATCTATGGCCAACTCTCGTGGAGACACCCGAAAGGCTTCGGGGCGGGCGTCTTGATGGACCACACATCTGATCCCCTCGAGACGGATGATCCCGCCACCCTGGGTCAAATCGAATCCGACTCGAAGACCTGGTGGGCGATCAATCTCAGCTTCTCCTTTTCGGGGAAATACGACGCCCTTGTGTTTGCAGGACGTCGCCGCGGCGGTACTGCCTGCACCTCTGGAACCTGTTACCAGGTGTTGCCTTTCAAGGGGGTGGAAGTCCGACTGCGGACCAACTTTTGACATTCAACTCTAAGTACGCTCCAGGAGGACATATGAAGTATGCACGTGTATTTCTTTTCGCCGTGATACTTGGCCTTGTAACTACTTCGGCGTCCTGGACAATGGGGGTTGGGGACGCGGTCCCTTCCTTTTCATTAACTGGGCTGGACGGAAAGATTTACAAACCCGAAGACTTCAAGGGCAAGGTGCTCGTCCTGTTCTTTATAGGATACAATTGTCCTGTTTGCGTGGCAGAGGCGCCCACCGTAGAACAGACCGTTTGGAAAGCCTGGGATGCGAATGATATTCAGGTCCTGGGCCTGGACATGTGGAATGGGAGTACAGCGCAGCTTCAGTCCTTCCAGAGTATCACGAAGGTTACTTTTCCTCTGCTTCAAATGGCGGGTTCCGGTACCGATTTCGGAATTACGACACAGCCTGTTGTAGACGTCGCAATGGTGGTGGACCGGGAAGGTGTCATCAATCACATCGGGGGATTCACTGTTTTTAAGGAACCCGCGATGTTAAAGGCCATTTCAAGTTTGTTGAAGCCGCCGGCGCCAATCCTCGCCACAGACATTTCCACCCTCGATTTTGGCTCGGAGCTTCAGGCTGGCGAGACCCGAACCGTCTCCCTCGAGTTGAGAAATGACGGCGATTCGGATCTGGTCATTTCCGGAATCGAGTCTGATCTCGGAGTTTTGACCTTCAGTGCAACAGAATTGACGCTCGCGCCAGGGTCAACCGGGCAGATCAATGCCACTCTGAGTCCAGTAACTGGTGGTACGCTGACCGGAACCCTTAACATCCTCAGCAATGACGAAGCCTCCGGCGCATTCCAGATCCCCATACGAGACATTACCATAATATCTCTACCTGGCGCCATCAGCATCGCATCCAGTCAGATCGACTTTGGCGAAACCGAAATCAGGCGTGCGAGAACGCAAACCGTCACCATCCAGAATGTGGGTGAAGGCCCGCTTCGGATCAGCGAGATCACCACAGATCTTTCAGGACTTGGTGTCGATCCACAGTCCTTGAGTATTCCCTCGGGGCAGTCCGCAGAATTCACCTTGAAGATGACGCCAGATACCGAAGGGAACTTCAGCGGCACGATCACGTTTAACAGTGATGATCCTGAAAAGGGGGCATTTTCTGTGCCGGTGGTCGGAACAACGATCGTGATTCCAGCAGATTCCAGAACGGATTTCAACACCGACGGCCAGGTGAACCTCACCGATTTCATCGGCTTTGTAAGGGCCTTCAATTCCAGCGATGCCCGCTATGACTTGAGCAACAACGGCAGGATGGATTTTGCGGATTTTATTGTATTTGTGCAGTCCTTTGGACGGCCGGTCCTGTAGCTCTGCGTTCCGGCCAGAGCCAGGAAACTTCACTGTGTGTTAAAGGAAATGTGGATGAAAATCATCTATCGGTTAATGCTGGTGTCCTGCGTGATACTGCTGGCACCCCCCCTCTGGGCTCAGGTGGGAGCCCAGATACCCGCCTTCTCTCTCCAGGATCTCGATGGCAAAACTTACACCGAGAAAGACTATGAAGGCAGGATCCTTGTCCTGTATTTCATGGGCTACAATTGAATTGTTTGTATCGGGACGGGTCCGTCCGTAGAGCGTGAAATTTGGCAGGCATTTCAGAGTGAAGGGGTCCAGGTTCTGGGTCTGGACCTGTGGAACGGCAGCACTTCTCAGCTGGCTTCTTTCAAAACCATAACACGCGTCACCTTTCCACTGCTCCAGCGGGCCGGAATCGGAACGAACTTTGGCCTGAGCGGCAGGGGATCAATCGATGCGATGATGATCGTGGACCAGAATGGCACGGTGAGGCGATTGAGCAGTTCAAGACCCTCGGCGCTCGCCCAGAGTGCACAGCTCCTCCAGGATCTCCTCACCGTTCGGGTCGCGTCTCTGGCCACCTCCCTTTCCGAAATCGATTTTGGTGGTGAAATGGTTCTGGGAGATACTAGAAATGTCGCTCTGAATGTGATCAACGAAGGACGAAACAACCTGGAAGTCACTGCCATCCGATCCGACAATCGGGCCATCACCGTCAACGACACCAGTTTCCTCGTGGCGCCCGGGGGCAGCAAAGAGATCATCCTCTCGATCACACCCGTCTCCGGCGGGACGCTTTCGGGCACTCTCACATTTGTTAGTAACGATCCCGAGAAAGAGGCGTTCCAACTGAGTATAAATCCCGTGGAGGTCCTTGTGCCGCCTGGCGAACTGAGCACGCTGGCCTCCCGGGTGGACTTTGGCAGCGTCGAAGTTAACCGGAACGCCAGTGAGTCCATTACCCTGGAGAACATCGGAGCCGGTCCCCTGGTCGTCACACAAATCGCATCTAATGTCACGGGTCTTTTGCTGCCAAACTCGCAAATTCTTATACCTCCAGGTGAATCCTGGGAACTCGTCTTGACGCTGAATACCGGGCTGGCAGGCAGCTCCACGGGATCAATCACCATTGCCACCGATGCCCCGGGCTCAGAAGCTATTCAGATCCCGATATCGTGGGCGGCCACTGTGATCCATGCCGACACGCGCGCAGACTTCAATGATGACCGGCAGGTAACTTTTGGAGATTTCATATTGTTTGTCCAGGCATACAACACGACTGACACATTGTTCGACTTGAACGATAATTCTGTGGTCGACTTTGGAGACTTCGTTATATTTGTGAAGTCCTTCGGCAGGCCATTGCCCTGAGTAGCTACCGAACATTTCACGGCTGCGGCACGTCGGTTTCGGCGGGCCGCTTTTCTTTGTTCTTCTTCCCTGGAGAAGAATGAGGAAACTGGACCGGGGGTCAGGGAGTCCCATTGACAGCGGGTTGAACCAAACGCAGGGAATCATCTTTGAGGATGCAGGCAGTGCAGGCTACCGATGTGTTATCCGAGGTTCACAGCTACATATCCCGCCGGGGTTTGATCGAGCCGGGTCAGCAGGTGGTAATCGGGGTTTCGGGAGGTCCGGATTCAGTCGCTCTCCTGGACCTTTTGTGCAGACTGAGCGTGGATCTGGAATTCCAGATCCACGTTGCCCATATGAACCATAGGCTGAGGGGTGAAGCGTCTGACGGGGACGAGGCATTTGTTTCCCGATTGGCAGACACGCTCGATCTTCCGTATCACAGCAAGGCGATGGACATCGATCGGCGTGGCAAATCCATCGAGGAGGCAGCACGAGATGCGAGGCTCGAATTTCTGAAACATGTCCTGGATCAAACCGGGTCCCACAGGATCGCGCTGGGACACTCTCGGAGCGATCAGGCCGAAACCTTTCTACTCCGGTTGTTTAGGGGTGCTGGTGCCCGTGGCCTTGGAGCCATCAGGCCCATCAGGGACGGGCTCTGGATTCGTCCCCTGCTGGACCTTCCTCGTGAGCGAATTCTGGCCTACAATCGGTTTCGCAAACTGGAGTTTCGCACAGATGATTCCAACACAGACAGACGCTTTTCGCGAAACCGGATCAGACACGACTTGCTTCCCCTGCTGGCGGCCGACTTTAACCCTTCCATAGAGGAGGTTTTGGCCAGATCTGCCGATATTCTACAGCAGGAAGACGAGCTGATGGCAGACCTGACGGAAACTGCCCTGGAAGACACCCTTCGATACAGGGGCCAAAGAAAAATAATTCTTGATGTAACTACACTTTTCAGGTATCATATATCACTTCGGAGGAGGATTCTGCGCAAGGTGTTATTATGGCTCCAGTTTGGCGCAACGGAGATCACCTTCAAGACACTCCATCGAGTCCTTGATCTGCTCAATAATTCCTCCGGCACGGTTCAGATTTCCGCCGACTTTTGTGTCCAAAAATTAGCTGGAATGCTGGTCCTTTCACGAGTCACGCCCCCTTCAGAAACACAGCTGGTAGTGCCGGGCATCACGCAAATCCCCTGGCTGGATGCAGCCGTGGAAGTCAGCGTTAGACCCGTTTCGGAAGTGGTCGATGACTTGAATCGCCTACCGGCTTTCCGGGCGTGCTTCGATCTATCAGACATAGACGGCAGTCTGGCCATCCGCAATCCGCGCCAGGGCGATCGCATGAAGCCCTTTGGGATGCCCGGAACTCAGAAGATCAGCCATTTTTTGATCAATTCAAAAACGCCCAGAACGCTGAGAGATCAGATACCTTTGCTTGTGGATAAGAGTTCCATTCTATGGGCAGTCGGGCTGCGACGAGCCCGCCCATACCCTGTCACATCCGGCACCAGGGAGGTCCTGGATGTTGTTTTCACAGGAGGCTGGCTCACTTCGGCTGCCCTCCAAAGTCCCGTATTAAGGTAGGTTTTTATACTATGATGGACCCCAAGGACAAAGAGCAATCCGCGCAGGAAGAAACGGAAGAGCAGACGTCTCCGGATCTGGAGTTGGAGACCCCAGACAGCCCTGAGGAAAGTCCGGAACCGGAAGAACAGACGCCTCCGACCCAACCCGTGCCGCTCCGTGAGGATCAGCGGTCCGGCTCGGAAGGGGATGGCAGCGAATGGCGACGAAGATCCAAAACACTCGCCTTCTGGGTCTTTTTTGTCCTTGTTGCTATTTTTGCCTCCAAATTTTTCGGCAGTGCCCCGGGTTCGGGCGATCCGATCCTGAGCTATAAGGAATACAAGACGCTGCTGGTTCAGGGCAAGATCGCCAATGCAGTCATTATCGATAGCGAGTTTCACGGTACGCTCCGCGAACCGGAATACATCAATACCGAAAGAGGAACGCAGCAGGCCTACAAGAATTTCATTGTAAACCTGGGCGTCATCGACTCCGAGTCCAGGGCGGAGTGGGAACAATATGAGGTTGATTTCGAGTTTCAGAATAAGCCCTTCAATTGGCTGAACGTCTTCTTCAACTTCCTGCCCTGGCTGCTGTTCGTTGGGTTGTGGCTGTTCATACTCAGACAGATGCAGGGCGGTCCGAAGGGTGCCTTCAGCTTCGGCAAAAGCAAGGCGAAACTCGTGTCTGAAGATCGCATCAAGGTGACCTTCAAGGATGTGGCCGGGGCCGAAGAGGCCAAGCAGGAGCTGCAAGAGATTATCGAATTCCTGAAAGATCCCAGAAAGTTCCAGAAGTTGGGCGGCCGGATCCCCAAAGGCGTGCTTCTAATGGGCCCGCCGGGAACTGGAAAAACCTACATGGCCAAAGCCGTGGCCGGCGAGGCCGGAGTTCCTTTCTATAGTATGAGCGGGTCCGACTTTGTAGAGATGTTCGTGGGTGTAGGTGCCTCGCGGGTTCGAGATCTTTTCGAACAGGGAAAAAACAATGCCCCTTGCATTATTTTCATAGACGAAATCGATGCTGTGGGCCGTCACAGGGGCGCGGGAATCGGAGGCGGGCACGACGAGCGCGAGCAGACACTGAACCAGCTCCTGGTCGAAATGGATGGTTTCGATTCCAAAGAAGGTGTAATCCTTATTGCTGCAACGAACCGGCCGGATGTGCTGGACCCGGCACTTCTCCGCCCCGGGCGATTCGACCGGCAGGTGGTGGTGGACAGGCCCGATGTGCGTGGAAGAGAAGGCGTGCTGAAGGTTCACGTCCGGAATACGCCGCTGTATAAAGATGTGGACCTCAAGGTAATTGCAAGGTCAACGCCCGGATTCTCAGGCGCGGATCTGGAAAACCTGGTCAATGAAGCCGCCTTGCTCGCCTCCAGATTCGACCGTTCCAGCGTGACCATGGAGGACTTTGAAAACGCGAAGGATAAGGTCCTTATGGGCGCCGAGAGGCGCAGCCTCGTCATAACCGATGAAGAAAAGAAGCGCACGGCCTATCATGAAATTGGTCACGCGCTGGTCGCGAAGATGATTCCCGAAAGTGATCCGGTTCACAAGGTCACCATCATACCCAGGGGGCAATCTCTCGGGCTTACGACCTATCTGCCCATGGACGAACGTCACAATTACTCGAAGAAGTATAGCGAGGCCGTCCTCACCTATGCGCTGGGCGGAAGGGTTGCCGAGAAACTGATCTTCGATGAAGTCTCCAGCGGCGCACAGCAGGATTACCGGATGGCCACCGACCTCGCCAGACGAATGGTCTGCGACTGGGGAATGAGCGAGGAAATGGGTCCCCTATCCTATGGCCAGAATAACAACGAGATATTCATCGGCCGGGAAATGGCCCAAAGACGCGACTACAGCGACAAAGTTGCTGAGATGATCGATGAAGAAATCAAGAAATTCATCCTCATAGCAGAAAAGCGGGCTATTGAGTTGCTCAGTGGAAATCTGCCTATGGTGCATCTGCTTTCCGAGGCCTTGCTGATCCACGAAGTACTCGACGATCCGCAGCTGAACCGCATTCTCGCCGGCGAAACACTCGAGAAACCCAAGAATCGCGCCAGGGCCAACGGACGGCCTGATTCGGAAGATCCTGCAGCGGCAGATGAAGATCAGGAGTCTGGCGATCAGCCCTCGGCGGAAACGCCTCCTGTGGAGGATAAACCGGCTGAAGAGGACTGAGCCTTAAGACCTGGACCGAACTGGAAGGGATGACGAGGGGCCTGCCTCCTCGACATCCCTTTTTCTAATCTGGGAGTGGAAACACGCAACGTGGAAAGCACCTGCCCGCCGGGCTATTTTGAAATCGACTGCAGGGGAAAGGTCCTCGATACACGTTCAGGCACCCTCCTTATGGGTATCCTGAATATCACACCCGATTCTTTCTCCGATGGTGGCATTTTCCTGGAACAGGAAGCCGCCATTGCACGTGCTATGCAGATGGTCGAAGAAGGTGCAGACATCATCGACATCGGCGGTGAGTCCACAAGACCGGCCGGACCTTATGGAGAGGGTGCGGATCAGGTATCCTCCGATGAAGAGTGTCGTCGAACCATACCCGTGATTCAGGCCCTGTCAGACAGAATTTCTGTGCCGATATCCATAGACACCACCAAAGCGATCGTTGCTGAGAGAGCTCTGGTGGCCGGCGCAGCTATCGTTAACGATATAAGCGCGATGCGATTCGATTCACGTATGCCGGATGTAATCGCCGCGTTCGGTGTTCCTGTTGTGCTCATGCATATGAAGGGCACACCCAGGACCATGCAGGCCAATCCCGTATACTCGGATCTGATGGGTGAAATCGTCTCGTTTCTGGCCGACAGGCGCGATACGGCGGTAAAAGCCGGCGTGGCTTCCAACCGCATCATCCTGGATCCAGGGCTTGGGTTTGGCAAGAAATACGAGCACAATTTCCAGATCATCGCACAATTGCAGGCGCTGCGCGCCCTTGGGTGCCCGGTTCTCATTGGTCCCTCGCGAAAAAAATTCGTGGGCTATCCTCTGGAACTGTCCCCGTCTGACCGTCTCGAGGGCACCCTGTCTGCCCTCGCACTGTCCGTGCTCCACGGCGCCCATATTGTCCGGGTACACGACGTAAAGGAAGCTCGGAGGGCGATTCTGGTTGCAGATCAGGTGCTGGCTTATAAACACCCGATTGCGGACACTGGCGGTAGCCGGAACCGGGCAAAACCGACTTGACAAAAGCCTTGCTGGTGAATAAATTTCAAAGATGAGAAGACCTGGATCCGGAGGTTCGAAAGCCCTTCCGGACGCTACCTTCCGGCCTGTAGAAAAGGAGATCATATGGACGCTCCCCACATGCTGATCAGGGACGTTAAGCTGCTCAACACTGGCACCGGCCAATCAGTAGCCGTGGAATTTGGAGATGGTCAGGTCAAGACCTTTACTGCCAGGGATTTATACGAGGCCAGTCGGATGTTGAAACCATCCGCCAAGGAAGCCGAGACAAAAACGGCCTCCCAGAGACGTGCCGAAGAATTTCTGGCGATGAAGCGCAGCAGGCGCTAAGTGCTTCCTCTTCTCCTCCATACCGAGTCAAGGCGAACAACGTGATCACAGAAGAAATCTACCAACAGCTCTGCAGAGTCTACACCATAGCGTGCCCGGCCTGCAATTTCGAGAATCAGTATCCGAGATTGAAGCGCGATATTTACCGTGCACGAAATACCGAGCTGGATGGGCACCCACTGGAAATCTCCTGGTCGGTCAAGAGCGAGTTTCCCGAATGGCTCTCACCTCTCAATTTCTTCTGGGGCGTCTGCGAAAACTGTTTCTATACCGGCCAACTCGATGATCCTGATTTTCGTCAGTGACAGAAAAACTCCAAAAAGTTCTTGGCAATGTATGGCGAAGGACTTCTCGACAAAATGGGGTCCGAGGCCAATGCCGGCAATGGGGCCCCGAAAGCGCTCAGCAAGGGGCTCCAACCCGAAGATCCATTCGGGACAGCGATCACCCAGTTTTACCTGGGCATATTCACGGAGTGCGTGAAGAGCACACCCGTGCCTGGCAATATCGCTCGATCCTACCTGCGCATAGCCTGGCTCTATAGAGACGCACCCGGGAGCTTGCGGGAAATTGCAGCCGAGTCCGGCATCAAGGATGTGCTTGAAGAGGCCGAGCCCGTTTGGGCGGAGTGTTTGCCTCCCAACAGCAATTATCCCCTTCCACCTGGAATTGCCACAGACGAAGTGGGTGCCCTCCGATATACGATGGCGTTCTTTGAATGGAACTTCCGTTCGCTCAGTTCATCCGGATATGAAGACGAGATGCGGCTGATGGCACTCATTGCGGAAATCGGGTATCGCCTCTACGAGCTCACCAACGACGATGAGGACTTTCAGAAGGGACAGACACTCTTCAGCGGTTCCATGCAGAAGTGTCTCAGTGTAATTAATGACAAGACCATCGTTGGCGGGGCGGTCAACAAGGCGAAAGAGTCGCTTGATAAGGCCGGAGATCGAGGCAGAGAACTTCGGTTACTCAAGGCACGCAGGGACAAGGGTCAGGATCTCCCAACGGATCCGGTAGTCTCTCCCCTGCCGGCTGTCCCGCAGAACGGTTCCGGTACATCGGCCCCGGAGACCGAGACAGAAGGAGATGTGGCAGATTCACCTGCAGCGGCTGCGCCGGAACCTGAACCCGCAATGCCTGCGGCGCCGGAAGGTAGTCTGGATGCCCTGAAACAGAAAATTACACAAATGGACACCGAGAATAAACGGTGGATGAGACTGGCAGGTATTTCCGAGATTACGGGTCTCCCGAACAAGGTCATGCTCTCCAGGGTATTGCTGCCCGGAGCCCTGAAACAGGCCATCTCACATCGCGAACCCCTGGGGTGTATTCTTGTTTCGCCTGAGGGAATGCGCGAGATCAACGGAAAATTTGGACGTTCGAAGGGAGACATTCTCCTCAAGCAAATTTCCGAGTGTCTTAAGGGACTTCTGAAACGCGGTGAGCGCCTTGCCAACCCGGATGGCGCCAATTTCCTTGTGATCGTACCCGCCCTTAATCTGAGGCAACTTCGGAAGCGCGCCGAGACCCTCCACAAAGACCTCACCTCTCGCCGTTTCGACCTCGACGGTGCCGCCTTGTCTATGGAAGCAAGAGCGGGTGTATTCGGTTTTGAAAGTTACGACAAAGGAAACAATGCGAAAGTCCTCCAGGAGGCCCTCTACACAGGTGTGGTTTCAGCGCTGGACACGGCCAAGGTCTCGGGAACACCGGTCGAGGTTGGCGCCGGACAGAGCTGAGTCCACCACGCGACAACCTGCAGCTACCACATCCGGCATCGAAGATCCTTCTTTTCTCCTCGAATCTCGCTTCCGCCGGAATTGGGACATACCTGCCCCTTACCACAACCCGGACACCTCGTCATCCTGCACCGACCTTCAGTCTGAACCTTCATCGCCCTTGAGAAAATTTCTTCGCCTGCTGCTGCTGTTCTTTTATGTTCCCCTACCTGGCACCGTATTTCCATCCAGGATAGACCCGGCTTCGCTATGGTGGATAGTAGTAAACGATGCGATCGCCCTGTGCTCCAGTTCAGGCAGAGTGGTCTCTCCGCAGGTGATGCCCAGTCTGATCAGGCGCTTTATCGGTGCGCCAGCTATCGAATGGCCGGATCTACCGGCAGAAGGTGCTTGCCAGGCATCTTGAAACCCCAATTGGTTCAGCACTGAAACCAGAGATCCTATGGCCAAACTTCAATTCTTCGATTGCAACCTCATCGTGGGCAGGAGAAGTTCGCCCAGGCCCGAGAATAACCTTTCAATTGTAGAAATTCTTGGGGAACTTGATTACGCCCAAATTGACAAAGCCCTGACCACACACGCGTCCGCTCGAGACCTGGATCCCCGAATCGGAAATGCGGCAATGACCGAGTTGGCGAACCAGCACGACCGCTTCGTCACCTCCTACGTGGTACTGCCCCACCATACAGGGGAGTTTCCCTGCGGTGACGCGCTGCTGCGCTATCTCTCCGACGGAGGTGCAAAAGCCGTCCGGATGTTCCCTGTGGAGCACAGCTTCGGGCTCGGCGAAACCTGGTGCGGCAACCTGTTTGCCACATTGGCAGAGGCAGGTGTGCCCGTTTTTATCGACCAGGATCAAACCGACTGGGTGCAGATAGACGGTGTTCTCGAACAGCATCCGCAACTCGATTTGGTCGTTCTGCGCGTGGGCTACAGAATCAACAGGTGGGTGTATCCACTTTTGGAGAAACACAAAGGGCTGCACTTGGAACCCGCATTCTATGCAGCCCACCGGGGAATCGAAACTCTGACCCGTAAATTTGGTCCGAATCGCATGGTGTTTGGCACGGGTCTCCCGGAATGGGATGCAGCTGCACCCATCTCCGCAGTGCAGTACGCAGACATCGACGACGAATGCAGAAGACAGATTGCCGGAGAGAATTTGAGCAAACTGCTGTGGAACAATTACTGACGCGTCCCCGTTTGGGGGAGGGAGTGCAATCAAATGACGCCTGATGACCGGATGTGGTCCCGTGTAAGAGCTGGAGAAATCCTGCAGGATGAATTGTTGATTGACATCCACACGCACATGGGGCCTTGGTACAATTTTCATATCGCCGATGATCCCTGGGCAGAGGGCATGATCGAGGCAATGGATACGTGTGGCATAGACTTGATCGTGACCGCACCGCACGCGGGCATAGGGCCGGAGGCCGTAGAGGGCAACAAGCAGGCACTGGACGCCATCGGGAAATTCCCTTCCCGTATATTTGGCTACTGCACCGTCAATCCCAATTACTCCGAAACCGAGATGATCGATCAGCTGGAAGGGTATGTCTTGCGCAACGGCTTCCGGGGTATCAAAATCCACCCCACCACCCACGACTACCCGGCGTTCGGATCTGGCTACGATGCCATGTGGCGATTTGCCCACGAATATGAACTTCCGGTGCTGGTGCACACGTGGGAAAGCGATCCCCAATGTGGACCGCTGCTTTTTGATCCGATCGGGAAAGAATTCCCGGGTGCGAAAATTATTTTGGGACATTCTGGCGCATCTGCAGGTGGTATTCGTGAATCCATAGCCGCAGCTGCCGCCACACCGAATCTTTATCTGGATCTCACCAAGTCCTTTATGCACAGGGGACTGTTGGAAGTCATGGTGAACGCCGTGGGCGCGGACCGGGTTCTGTTTGGAACGGACCTGCCGTTTCTGGACTGCCGCGCCCAGGTCGGATACGTAGCCGGTGGCAGAATATCGGACGGTGAAAAACAGAAGATATTCGGCCTTAACGCGTGCGACATTTTCCGAATCGACAGACCCGGTGCAGTAGCGAATTGACCGATCAGTCCCGGTCCGCTTTGATGCTGCGTGACCTGGGTCACATCCCGATCCCCTCCGCCAGGATTTATTCACTCAATGCCCGGCCAAGCACCCGGCACCAAAATGGAGCAAAACATGTCAGACTTGAAAGCCTACGCGGCAGCGGGAATCGACATCGATGGTGCCAACAGGACCAAGTCTCGAATTACAGGGATGGTCCGGTCTACCTTTGGACCCGAAGTAGTCACGGACATTGGTGGATTTGGCGGCCTCTTCGCCCCGAACTGGAAGGACTACGATGATCCGGTGCTCGTGGCCAGCGCCGACGGTGTGGGAACAAAACTCAAACTCGCATTTCTAACGGGCATACACCACACGGTGGGTGCCGACCTCGTAGCCCATTGCGCCAACGACATTCTTGTCCAGGGTGCCCGCCCACTTTTCTTTCTGGATTACCTCGCCATGCCCACACACGAGGCCGAAGTAGCAGAGGCCATCGTCCGTGGAGTGGCAAATGGATGCAAGAACTGCGGGTGTGCCCTTCTAGGTGGTGAAATGGCTGAAATGCCAGGCTTCTACAAGGAAAAGGAATATGACCTCGCGGGTACGATCGTGGGAATGGTCGACCGGTCCAAAATACTGGACGGAACATCGGCCCGGAGCGGAGACACCCTGATCGGCCTTGCCTCGAGCGGACTACATACGAACGGGTATAGCCTTGCACGAAAGCTGGTATTTGAGACGGCGGGTTGGGATGTAAACAAACGCGTGGAGGAATTGGACGGCACAATCGGTGAAGCGCTGCTGGCGCCTCACAGGGCGTATGTGAAACCGGTCTTTGCGCTGATGGAGCAGGTCCATGTGAAGGGCATCGCACATATCACCGGAGGCGGGTTGGTGGATAACTTGCCGAGGTCTCTTCCTGAAGGTCTCGGCGCACGCATCTCACGCGGAACCTGGCCGGAAAATCCGATATTTACACTCCTTCAGAAGCTGGGATCCATAGAGACTTCGGAAATGTTCCAGGCCTTCAATATGGGATTGGGCATGGTCCTCGTTGTCTCATCCGACGAGGCGGAACTTGCTACTGGAATACTGCAGGGTCTCGGCGAACGCGCATATACCGTGGGCAAGGTGGTGGATGATCCGAATCATCGTGTCGAAATCTCTTGATCTGATATTGGTACCAAATCCCTAACGCCGAATGGAATGGTCCTATGCTGCTGCGATTTCTTCTGATGGGCACGTTCGCCACACTTGTCTATCGAATTCTGAGAGACCTCTGGCGTTCTATCGCTTCCCGCGTCACACAGGCCGGCCCAACGCCCACCAAAGAGAAAAAGCAGCCGCCCTGGGATGTGGATAAAGCCCGAATCACGGACGCCGATTTCCACGATCTGGACAATTAGAGACGGGGTGTCACCAGTGGGGAGAACAATGACCTTCGAGTTCATGGGTGTAGGCAGCTTCTTTGCGAAGCAGAATCATCAGACCAATGTTCTGATTAACGAGAACATTCTGATAGACTGCGGAATGACTGCTGGAAGAAGCTTGCACGACAGGAGTCGGAACTTTGGCCAGATCGATCACTTGTTCCTCACCCATACACACGCCGACCATATTGGTGGAATCGAGGAATGCGCATTTTACTGCAAATATCTTTCTGGCGGTCACAAACCCGATTTGTATCTCCCCTCCCCGCTAGGCGGTGTCCTTTGGGAGCATTCCCTGCAGGGTGGTCTGCGAGATGTTGAAACCGGAGCGCTTGGTCTTGATTACTATTTCAATGTGATAGAAGTGGACCATGAATTTGAGATCGATGGGGTCGCCTTTGAAATCGTTCCCACCGTGCATGTGGCCGACAAATTCTGCTGTGGGTTGAAGATTAACAACACCGTCTACTTTTCCGGTGACACACGCTTTGATCCGGAAATGATCCTCGAGCAAGGAGAAGACGCGGAAATCATCTATCACGACTGCCAATTTTTCACGGGGGGAATTCACGCAAGTCTCGATGAACTGGAGACGCTCCCCGAGCACATCAGAAAGAAGATCTGGCTGATGCATTACAGTGATGATTTCGCAGCTCACTCAGATCGGGCAAAACAACTCGGGTTTCGCTGGGCACGACAGCACGAGGTCTATCGATTTAACGGATAACAAGGATGAGGCGAATTTCAACCGCATCTTTTCTCGCTTCTGACACCTCTGTTCTTCCAGTCTGATACGGTACTTATGGCAAAACGGAATACGACTGGCCGCAAATCTTCCGGAGGCACGAAACCCTCGCAGATTCTAAGCAGTGTTTCGAAGGGTGAAATTTCGCCGGTTTATTTCCTTCACGGTGCAGAGGAGTTCGCGAAGGGGGACCTGCTCGACAGCCTGGTGCAATCCCTGGTCGATCCGGCTACATCGGCCTTCAACTTCGACAAATTCCAGGGAGAGGATCTGGATGTTGGGGATGTCGCAAGCAGAATCGCTTCCTTTCCTATGATGGCGCCGAGACGAGTGGTTGTCATCCGGCGAATAGACAAACTCGACGATACCCAGGCGCGCGTCCTTCTCCCATATCTGGAGGATCCATCCCCAACGACGACCTTGATACTTACCGCAACAAAACCCGATGGTCGCAAAAAGTTGTTTTCCCAGTTGAAGAAGTCAGCAGTCTGTCTGGAATTCAAGCAGCCTTACGACAACCAGATTCCGGATTGGATCAGGGGAAGAATTTCCGCAATGGACAAAGAGATGGATGCAGAGGCGGTCCATCTCCTGCAGATGAGCGTAGGGGCACAACTTGCAGAACTGGCCAATGAACTCGAAAAGCTCGTCATTCATGTGGGAGATGAACGCGTGATTAGCGTCCAGGATGTGCGGGAGGTTGTCAGTGCTTCCCGTGGAGCATCCATTTTCGAACTGGCAGATGCAATGGGCAGGCGGAATACCGCCCGGGCACTCACTTGCCTGAGGCAGCTGGTTGAACAAGGAGAGAATCCCTCGCGTATGGTCGCCATGCTCACACGCCACATCGTGATCCTCAGAAACGCGCGCTGGCTGCAGTCGCTCCGTCTTTCCAGAACCGAAATCGCAGGAAAACTGAAAGTCCCTCCATTTTTCTTGTCAGGATACCTCGAACAAGCCGCCCTGTTCAATGATGAGGAACTGTGGATGGCCTTCGAATCCCTGCTGGAAGCCGATAGCAGCCTTAAGTCCAGATCCCGCTCGCCACACACTTCCCTTTCTGCTCTGGTTGTCCGTGTCTGCGCTGGGTTTGCATAGTCGGAACCTTGACATCGGCAGGCAAAGTCGTTAGATTCTTTTGCCCCAAGACTGACGTATTGTCTTCCCCCAACGTCTCCGTGTGACAGATCGACATACCCATCCCGTTTCTCTGATGAATCCGGATGATTTCTGAACGCCTGTTCGCGACAAAAACTATACACAAGCTCCTGTTTATACAAATCTTACAAAGAAACATTTGAAGTGTGGCACAGACTTTGCATCGTAATATTGAATGAAGTCGACAGTTACGAGTATCATGGATTGTTAATCTGAAAGGCGGTGAACAAGTTGGGAAACGCAATTACCTTTACAGACGACAGTTTCCAGGCCGAGGTCATTGAATCTTCAGTACCCGTTCTGGTTGATTTCTGGGCAACGTGGTGCGGACCTTGCCGAATGGTTGCACCAATAGTGGATGAACTGGCCCAGGAGTACGAAGGAAGGGTGAAGGTTGGCAAGGTGGATGTGGATTCTGAGCAGAAAATCGCCGCGGACTTTGGCATACGAAGCATACCGACCTTGCTCATTTTCAAAGACGGAAAACAGGCCGAGCAGATTGTAGGCGCTGTATCAAAGAATCACCTCGTGGAAAAACTGGAGTCCGTCTTGTAGACCAGATCCATTTGAGTCAAAAACACAGAAAGCGGGGAGAATCTTCTCCCCGCTTTCTGTTTAGTCGCCTTTGAGGTGGGTTATTGCAGAATAAAGAGCTCGAAGTATACGGCTCTGACTTCCCCGGTCTCGAGCAGCCCCGATTCATTGACAATACCTTTCAGCGTCTCCCTTAGTTTCATCCGGTCTTCAGGGCCATCCAGCATGTGAAACGGCATGTTGTTCATGGTCCTGGCAAGCAACTCCCTGATCTGGGCGGTTTTGACCATACTCTCCTGCAGTACTCCCAACACTTCTTCATTATCCACCTCTAAAGATATTTTTACTCGCAGAAATCGGATACCGGCCTCGTCCCGGGGGTTCAGGAGAATTTCCTCGAGGGGATGCAGAAGCGGCGTCTTTACGATTTTTTTTTCCGCTTCGCTCTCTACTGATTCGGGAAGCACTTCGCCCGATTCCTCAGCGTCCGCGACACGCTGTTTCGGAAGAACGATTTTGTCAATCAGCATATACGCCAGGGCCACCTGGCCGATCAGTACAATAATTACAAGGACTACGAACTGATTGACCCTGGAACCCGCAGGAGGGGGCGCCTGAATCTGTTCGTCCTCTCCCTGCTCTTCCTGTTCTTCTTCGGCCACTTGGGGAACCCCTCACCCGTTCGGGTACAAAGAACTGGGTCGACAAAAACACCTGAGATTCGGTGTCGGATCCATTAATTTTCATCCCCCTGTTGTCGAGGGGGAACAAATGTCTTAACTTCGAAAATATTAAGGCTTAAGGCAAATACTGTCAAGTCTGTATTACCTACCCAAGGAGCACCATCTTATGAATATCGAGAAGGTCGTCATTCCGGTGGCAGGAATGGGGACCCGGCTGTTGCCGGCTACCAAATCGCAACCGAAGGAAATGCTGCCCATTGGAAGGAAGCCTGTTGTGCAGTACGTGGTTGAGGAAATGGTAGAGCAGGGACTCAAAAAGATCCTATTTGTCACTGGTAGGGACAAACGATCCATCGAGGATCATTTCGACCGCGATCCGGATCTGGTGAATCGACTGTCCGAAAACGACAATGAAGAACTGCTCGACGAAATCGACTACGATCGAGAGGAAGTTAAGTTCTTTTATACGCGCCAGATTATTCCGCCCGGCCGCCAGACCCCCGCGGGAATAGGACACGCGATCGCAATGTCGGAAGACTTTGTGGCCGGCGAACCATTCGTTGTGGCCTTTGGAGATACCATTGTCAAGTCGGGCAGCCACGCTGGCCTGGTAACTCGGCTCATCAAATCTCATATAAAGCACGACTCCAGTTGCACCATCGCGGTTCTCGAAGTCGATCCGCAGGAAGTACAGCACTACGGAATTGTCCGACCGTCCAGAAGCGGTGCCCAGTCTGATTTCCAGATCAGTGGCATCATCGAGAAGCCGAGCGCGGAAGAGGCGCCCTCCAGACTCGCCGTAGCCGCGCGATACATTTTCAACCCCGAGATCTTTACGGCTCTCCGGCGCACTTCGCCTGGTTATGGTGGAGAACTGGAGCTTACAAGCGCAATCGCAACACTGATCAAAATGGGGCACAAGGTTCGGTGTTTGAGACTCAAACCGGACGAAATCAGATATGATATCGGAAGCTCCGTTTCATACTTCAAGGCGTTTATCGACTTCGCCTTGTCGGATCAGCGTCACGGATATCTGATTCGGCAGTATCTCCAGCAGCGACTGAGAGAATTTTAGCAATGGCCCGTGCCTTCCTATCCACGGCGCCGGGCAGGGCCGGAATTGTTGGAAATCCCACGGACATGTACGGTGGGAGCGTGATTTCCTGCTCTACCAAAGAGCGTTCAGCCGTGCTGATCGAACCGGCGAAACAGCTGAGCTTCGAAGTGGCCAACCACAAGCACATTGTAAGCACGCCGGACGACTTGATACTTGATGGCGGATATTTCGATGTGGCCAGGGCCGTGATCGACTTTCTCGATCTCGCTGAGGCGAAATTCTCCCTTCGCTGGGCTTGTGACGTCCCCTTCGGTGCAGGTTTGTCCTCATCCTCATCGATGATCGTGGCCATTCTTAACGCAGTCCTGGCCTATATCGGGCGAGACGAACACATCTTTTTCAGGGCTGAAATGGCCCGCCACATCGAATTGCACTACCTCGTATTGTGCGGCTATCAGGATGCTTACATGTGCACGCTGGGCGGGCTGAACTATATGGATTTTCGGCAGAAACAGTTCTACAGGGCACTTGGAGATGAGCCATACGCGACAATGGAATCCCTCACACCCTATATAACCGACTTCCCTTTTGTCCTGGCCCACACCGGTGTGAAGAGAAGCTCGGGAATGGTTCATCGTCCCATCCGGGAGCGCTGGCTTGAGGGTGACCGTGAAGTGGTAAGAAACTATCTCAGAATTGCCCATCTCGCGCGTATGGGGAAGCGGGCGTTTCTGGACAGAGAGTGGCAGATGTTGGGTGAATTGATGGTGGAAAACCACGACATTCAGCGCGACCTCGGTGGATCGGGTCCGGAAAACGAACGGCTTATCCAGGCAGCCCTGGACGGCGGCGCACTTGGCGCGAAGCTGGCTGGAGCCGGAGGCGGAGGAACAATCATTGCGCTTGCTCCGGACCCCGAGCCTGTGATCGCGAAATTAAAAAAAGCGAAGGCATCCCGAATCCTTTACCCCGAGCCGTCACCCGGAGTAACCGTCAAGCCCCTTTCATCAACTGCAGACTGGGACGCCGCTGAAGAAGAACTGCGAAACCGACTTCATCCCGAAGACTTTCACGGTTAATGTTCCGGGACAATGCGCTTGGTGTGACCGATCTGTGAGGGCTCGTCCGGGTATAAAAACAGCCGCACTGAATATCAGTGCGGCTGTTTCCATTTTTGTGCGGAAATCTATGCACTTGCACCGGATCGCATGCGCTCGTAATAGGCGGTATACGTCAAGACCTCGGTAGCGGACGCAGCAGCGTGCGACAGGAGTGCGGCAACCCACCCCGTCTCTTCCTCTCTATAACGAAGCATTGTCCAATCGTGGAAGCAGGCGCCGTATACCAGATTCTGGCTGATCGCCTCGTCCAATCCATCCTTCAATACTTCTCCAAACGCCTCGCCCCGGGATCTTCCATTCGCCTCGAACCAAACCGCATCGAGCCAGTGCTGAAAAGGAATCTCCAGCAAATCGGCGTGTCCCTGGTCTGAATACCAGAAGGGCTGAACAGACATCGGGGTCGGGTTACCTCCCGCCGCATTTCGCGCCCAGGAACTCACATACCGGATCCCTGCATCGCAGAGTATCTTCAGCAGATCCGGACGGTCAGTCAAGCCCTTGTAATAGCCATGAGGTGTTCTGAGTCCCTGTACCTCTACACCCAGATATTTTCTGAACGCCTCGGAGGTCATGCCAATCTCGAACGCCAGAGCTTCCGGAGGCGAAGCGATAAAACTCCCCCCTTTCCAATGATCTTCCTTGAAAAGGGTATGGCTGTAGGTATGCTGCTGAATATCGAAAAGAGGATGGTTCACAAATGGTATGAACACATCTACAGAATGGACCAGCGTTCGGCCGCAGATGAATAGCGTGGCTGGTACCTCGTAGCGTTCGTGGTTTCTCCGAATCACATCGAGAGCCTTGCGGGTCGAAGCCGGATCGAGGGCCTCGGGAAAACCGTGGTCGCCAATCCGGGCAAGCCCCTCTCCGATAGCAAACGCCTCTACATCGTAACCGACCAGCAATGCGGACATACTTGCTCCCTATTCCGCCCAGACGCCCTGCAGCCACTCGACCGCCGCCTCGAGGGGCGCAACAAACCCCTGAGTCTGGAAATGGGTCAATTCGGAAACGATGATCATATTGACATCGATATCTTTTTCGATCAAGGCCAAAATCATCGCTTGCACTGGACCAAAGGCAACGACCTCATCCGCAAGACTGTGAATCACAAGGAGTGGGATCCGCCATTCCACATCCAACATGGCTGAGTCCGGCCTTGCTGCCATTGGAATTGCGGCGGTAAACCGATCCTGATGCCGTGAAGCGATGTGCCACGTACCCCTGCCACCCATACTGAATCCTGTAACCAGCCGTTTCTTGGGGTCGATGTTGTAGTTCGCCTCTACCGCATCCAGCAACTGAATTACGCTGGTCTCCGCTTGAGCCGAGGTCCAGCCCCCCCCGGCCCCGGCATCGGGAGCGATCATGATCGCACCCAGATCCTGAAGAGCCGGGCCCACCAGAATATTCAGGTAGTCACCGCCATAGAAGGGCGTCACCTCACCTCCGTAGTGGAGCGCCAGGATAAGCGGCACAGGTTCGTTGCCTGTGTAACCAGGTGGAACTCCTATTGTGTATCGCATATTGCTTGGCGCCAGCAATTGTCTGTGGACGCCAGGCTGCTGGATGAAACGTTCCTCCGTAGTTTCAAGAGGGTTGGAGCCGCAGCCCGCAACAGTCACGACAATCCAGGATACCACGGCGATGAATTTCAACTGACACCAGATGAAATTCCACTGCTTCTGAACCCTATTTTTCATATCTTGTCTCCAGGAATGGATGAACACCGGCACAGGGAATATAACCAAAACATGCCTTTGTGCGAATCCCTATTCTACTCAAGATATAACCCTTCGCCCCCTGGTGGAGCACATCTATGAAAATCACACGATTACAACGCACGCCGATCTGTGTCCCGTTCCTGCCGGGCATCCTGCCTTCACCTGAGTTTGAAGAATTCAACACTGCCTACCCGCAGTCCATCGGGAAGAGGAGACAGGATGTACTGAGAATTCACACCGATGAGGGACTGGTAGGCATTGGGATGACGATGCCCTATTATGGAAGTGGAGGGAATGAACCTGCCGATCTTGTGGGAAGAGACCCGCTTGAATTCGAACCGCGCAATCTGGGCGGCCAGGGCTACCAGATCGCCTTGCTGGATCTGATCGGGAAAGCCGTAGAATGGCCCCTCTGCCGTATCTTCGGTGGCAAACTCCAACACCGGGTCCTGGTGGATTACTGGATTTCCAGAATGAGTCCCCAGGCATCTGCAGCTGCAGCGAAACGTGCTCATGCCCAGGGGTTCAAGGGCATCAAAATGAAGTGTGCGGCAAAGGATCACAATGTGGTCGATCGGGCACTCGCCGTTCACGAAGCAGCTCCCGATTTGCGCATCGTGCTCGACCCGAATGAACGGTTTGAAACCCTGGAAATTTCCCTGGATTTGGCCAGAAAGCTCGAGCATCTCGATATCGTGTTCGAGGATCCATTTCCAAAAACAAACTGGGATGAATACCGAAGTCTGAAGGAGAACGCAGATGTGATCGTTGCGCCCCACCTTCAGAGACCCGCGCAGGTGATCGAGGCGATCAGCCACCGGGCAGTGGATGCCATAAACATTGCACCCTCGGACTGGAGATTTCTCGATATGGCGAGAATCGCCGATGCAGTGGACTTACCGGTTTGGCAGGCATCGAATGTGGACCTCGGGATATTCGATGCGTTTCGTCTCCATGCGTCCGCGGCAGTTCCAAACTGCACACTTGGCAGCGATCTGTGTGGCAATTTTGTGCACGAGCATTCCCTGCTCAAACATCCCCTTGTGAAAGAAGGATATGCCGAGGTACCGGACGGACCGGGTCTGGGCATCGAGCTGGACGAGGACGCGATCGAGAAATACCGGGTATCCGAAGATACAAACTGCTGAATTCGCCGATGCTCAGACAATCTGTCCCTCCTGACTTACTGTCGATTCTGGAGATCTTGACTTGAAAAAACTGACACGCGAACAGATCGTTTACACGATGGACAAGCTTCATGAACCTGCACTCACGGTTGCATCCGGCGATACCGTGTGCCTCCAGACCTATGATGCGCGTACGGGTACCATCGTATCGGAAACAGACCTGCTCGATCACCGTCATCCCCTTGGACATAACCCTGCGACAGGACCCATTGCCGTTGAGAACGCGGAACCGGGTGACAGCCTCTCCGTTGAAATTTTGGACATCCAGTTGGCTGATTCGGGGTTTCTGGCAGTAAAGGATGGCGTTGGACTGCTTGCACACAAAACCCGGGGATATACGACCAGAATTGTGCCGGTTTCGGAGGGTCGCGTTCTGTTCAGCGACAAAATCCATTTCCCCATTCGGCCAATGGTCGGCGTAATAGGCACCGCTCCCCAGGGTGAAGGAAGAGATACGGGTCTTGCGGGCCCTCACGGCGGCAACATGGACAACCGGTATATCACCACGGGCGCCACCGTTCATTTGCCCGTGTCCGTGCCGGGTGCCCTGCTTGGAATCGGCGATGTTCACGCCTCGATGGGCGATGGTGAGATCACCATGATCGGGCTCGAGATTTGTGCAGAGGTCACCGTACGTATCCATCTCTGCAAGAATACACCTGTCAGCAGACCGTGGATCGAGACACCGGACTGTTGGGTAACTACCGGTGACCACGTGGATCCTGCCCAGGCCTTGCGAATTGCCGCCGAAGAGATGTGTCTGCTGTTGGAGAAGCGACTCGGACTCAGCTTCCACGAAGCATACATGCTGATGAGTGCCAGAGGAGATGTGCAGATCTGCCAGATCTGTGAGCCGGGAGACTTTCCTGTAACCACCAGAGCGGTATTCCCGAAAATCGATACCCTCACCGAAGGGAGCCTCGGATGACAGGTGCCGAGATACTCATCCAGTGCCTGAAGGCACAGAACGTAGACTGCATCGTTGGAATGCCGGGTAATCAGAACATTCACCTGTACGACGCGCTGCTCGGTACCCATGGTATACAACATTATCTGATCCGCAATGAACAGGCCGCAACCCTCATCGCCAACGGCTACGCGCGGTCCTCTGGTCGGGTCGGCGTCGCGCTTACTGTACCCGGTCCTGGCGCCGCCAATGCCGCCACTGGAATTGTGGACGCCCATACAGATTGTGTGCCTGTCCTGCTCGTCACGGGTGGCACCGAGGTAGCATTTAATGGGAGAGCCCGGAGCAAGTGTTTTCACGGTCTCGACCAATCTGCTTTCTTCGGTCCGATCGTCGAGTTCTTTGCCCGTCCCGAAACCATCGAAGAAATCCCGGCCGCGGTGACAGGCGCATTCAAAGCATTGCGGGCACCTCGACCGGGTCCCGCCGTTTTGGAATTGCCCACCGATGTCGCGGCAATGGAAGGTACCGTTGAGATCCCGACATATGTTGAAGCGCCGGTTCCAACCACCGAGACCGAGAACTTGCGGCTTGCCGCGCAAACCGCGTGTAAGATGTCGCGCCCGGTGATTCTGGCGGGTGGCAACGTCCTCACCGCCTCTGCCTCGGGGGAACTTCTTCACTTGGCTGAAGCGATGAAGATACCTGTGGTCCTCACCAGGCTCGGAAAAAGTGCATTCCCAGATAGACATCCGCTCTCTGCAGGACATTGCAGAGGGAAATTGGGCAAAACAATCCTGGCGGCAGCCGATGGCGTCCTGGTCATCGGCTGCAGATTCACACAGATCGACACCTCAGGATGGACGATGGACTTGCCCGATATACGTGTTCAGCTAGACCCGGATGCCTCCGAAATCGGACGCGAATACGAAGTGGATGCCGGTGTGATTGGGCATTTGAGAAACACCCTCCCGGATCTTGGCAAGGCGATGCTCGAACTGAAACCGGAGTTTTCCTGGGGGAACGGCCTTTCAGAACACAGGTCGCGCATTCAGCAGGATCGGCCGTCCCTACCCATACTGTCAGACATGAGGGACGTGATGGATGATGATGCCATCATTTCGGTCGATGTCACTTCCATCGGCTACAGATCCTTCGACGAATACCCTGTGAGCCTGCCGCGTACATTCATGTATCCCTGTCATTCTGTAACGCTTGGTTTCTCCTTGCCAGCTGCGTTGGGTGCCAAACTTGCCAATCCCGAGACTCAAGTCGCTGCGTTTTGTGGCGATGGCGGTTTCCAGATGACAGCGTATGAACTCGCAACTATGGCAGAACACGAAATCGGTGTGATCTGTGTCGTCATCAATGATGGTAGCCTGAGCGCCATTCGGGGGTCACAGGCGAAAACCTTTGACGGAAGGACGATCGACACCGACATGCGAACCCCCAACCTCTCAGATTGGGCACGGTCGATGGGAGCGAGAGGCATTCGAGTGGAGGAGCCGGATCGTTTCCTTCCGGTCTTTTCTGATACGATCGGGCTGCGGGGGCCTACAGTGATCGAGGTGATGATGGAAAACCAGAGGGATGACCTCATTCAACGGGTCCCCTGGTTGTACCCCGACTAGAATTTCCGGTCGACCCGGTATTCAGATGCGAAGGAACAGACAAACACCATTTCAATGGAGAAACTGAATGGATCTGAATCTGAAGAATAAAGTCGCACTTGTAACGGGCGGAAGTCGTGGGATTGGGCGCGCAACCGCCTTGCGGTTCGCCGAAGAAGGTTGCAAGGTTGGAATCTGTGCCAGGGGCAAGGAAAAGATGGAAGAAACGCTCGCGGAACTGAAGGCTTACGACATAGAGGCCTTTGGGACCACCGCAGATGTCACGAAGCCCGAACAGATCTCCGCCTTTATCGATGATGCGGCGGGGGCGCTTGGAGGAATAGACATTCTGGTCAACAATGTGGGTGGGTCGTCCGGTAGAGAATTCAGTGAATCCTCCGATAAAGACTGGTTTGAGACCTTTGACTTGAACCTTTTCCATGCAGTCAGGTCGACCCGGACCGCACTTCCGCATTTAAAAAAACGTGGAGGCGGAAGTGTCATCACCATCGCTTCGATTTCCGGCTGGAAACCGTCGCCGATGGGCGCACAGTACGGAGCAGCCAAGGCCGCCGAAATATTCCTGTCCGGAGCGCTTGCCATGGAACTCAGTCCACAAAACATAAGAGTGAACACGGTGTCTCCTGGCTCACTCTTTTTTCCAGGGGGCGGCTGGGAGCGATTCAAGAACGAGAATCCGGAGAAGTATTCTGCCTTTGCAGAGAGGGAGTTTCCATCAAAGCGATTGGGTACGGATTTCGAAGTGGCCGACGTGGTCGTATTCCTCTCATCCGAAAGGGCCAACTGGATCAACGGCGCGAATGTTCCGGTAGATGGCGCCCAGGGCAGACCTTCCGCCTTTTAGACTGAGACCCTCGATGGAGATATGTTGATGAAGAAGCCCAATATCGTTTTCGTCTTCAGCGATCAACTCCGGGCCCAGGCCACCGGGTTTGGAGGCAACAAACAGGTCCATACGCCGAATATGGATCGGATGGCCCGGAGCGGTGTGGTCTTTGAAACGGCAGTATCCAACATTCCCGTGTGCACGCCCTGGCGAGCGGCTTTCCTGACCGGCCAGTATCCGCTAACGAATGGGGTGTTCCTGAACGATGTCCGTCTTTCAAGCCGCGTCCCGACCCTCGGCACAGTGCTTAAAGACGCGGGATACCATACGGGCTACATTGGCAAATGGCATCTGGACGGACCGGAACGCAGTGGCTTCACGCCGCCGGGCCCACGCAGGCAGGGATTCGACTTCTGGGCGGTGGGCAACTGTACGCACAGGTACACCAATTCGCTCTATTATCGGGACACGCCGGACCCTCTGTACTGGGACGGATATGACGCCGAAGACCAAACCTCGCTTGCAGTGGATTTCATCCATCAACAGGTTGACGAATCCCCTTTTGCCCTGATCCTTTCGTGGGGTCCACCCCACAATCCCTATCGCGATCTGCCGGACAAGTATCTCTCGATGTACCCACCTGAGATGGTGGTGGCGCGCCCAAACTGTCCTGATCCCGATCCAAACGATATTTCTGGTTACTACGCCCATGTCCCAGCCCTCGATGATCAGCTTGGGCGACTCCGGACCGCTCTGGAAGAATCCGGTCGATTAGAGAATACCATTTTCGTTTTCACATCCGATCACGGTGACATGCTCGGATCGCAGGGTCTGCAGCGGAAGCAGCATCCCTGGGACGAATCCATTCTGGTACCATTTGTCATGACCTTTCCGGGTCAAGCGTGTGAAGGCCATTCGATCAAATCTCCTCTGAACGTTGTCGATATCATGCCCACCCTCCTGGGCCTGGCCGATGTCCCAATCCCGGACACGGTGGAAGGCATGGATCATACGCCTGCGATTCGGGGCGAGTCCTTTGAGGGGAATAGTGCAGCGCTCACGATGGCAATTGCCCCGTTCTCTGAAAACCGGGGTCTTCCGTGGCGTGGTGTCCGGACAGAACGTCACACATATGCACGAAGACTGGACGGTCCGTGGCTGCTCTATGACAACGGGAGAGATCCCTTCCAGATGGAAAACCTGATTGACACACCGGAAAGCGTGGATCTTCAGGCTACCCTGGAAAAGACACTGTGCGATCTTCTCGATGCAAGAAATGATGCGTTCTTGCCCCCACAAGAATACCTGGATCGGTTCGGATTCGAGGTTGAAGAAAGTGGAGCGGTCCCCTACACGAATTGAGGATAAACCAGATGATAATCACAGAAGTAAAGACCTTTCCTGTGTATCACGGATCACGCAACTACTTGTTCGTCAAGATCGAAACCGATGAAGGCATCTACGGCATGGGCGAGTTTGGCATTACCTGGAAGGAACAGGCCGGAATTGGAGCGATAAAGCACATGGCATCGGACCTGATCGGACAGGATCCGATGAATATCGAAAAGATCTGGCAGGTACTGTTCAGGGGGGATTTCTTTCCCGGTGGCAGAATCAACATGGCGGCCCAAAGCGCAATAGACATGGCGCTTTGGGACATAAAGGGAAAGGCCCTGGACCAACCGGTCTATATGCTGCTGGGCGGCAAATTGCGCGATCGAGTGGTCTGCTATACGGGAATCGGTGGCAAGACACCCGAAGACACGGCTGCTGCAGCCCTCAAATGTGTGGAAAATGGCTGGAAGTATCTGAGAATGTCGGTTATGGACAGAGACGGCGTTCTGGAACCGTCGGTAGCTGTACGCGATTCCGTTGAACATTTTGCGGCAGTCCGTGAGGCAGTGGGTCCGGAAATCGAAATCTGTATCGATGTCCACACACGACTGGATCCGCCGGACACCATCAGATTGGGTAGAAAGCTGGAACAATACGATCCGTTTTTCATTGAGGACCCTCTCCGTTGCGAGAATCCGCAAACATACCGACTCGTTCGTAATCACGTCAGCTGTCCACTTGCAATCGGCGAACACTATGCAACGAAGTGGGAATTCAGACAGGTCATCGAAGAGGAACTTACGGACTATGCCAGAATCGACCTGTGTATCGTTGGGGGCCTCACTGAGGCTCGGAAAGTGGCCAACTGGTGCGAAACGCACTATATCAAGATCGTCCCGCACAACCCGCTTGGGCCGGTGTCTGCCGCTGCCTGTCTGCATCTCGACGTAGCAACGGACAACTTCGCTGTCCAGGAAGGAGGTCTGGTGGGCAGGACCGTAATGGAAGACCTCTTTCCCGTCCAGGTGCCGTATGAATCCGGGTATCTACTCGCACCCGAAGCCCCGGGGCTCGGCATCGAGTTCAATGAGGAAGCCGCCACAGAGTATAGCTTCAAATGGGGGCACGGTCCCCGTTTGAGAAGAGAAGATGGCTCATTCACAAACTGGTAAGCCTGAAGCTATGGAACGCACAGACGCCCGCTCATTCCTCACCTCGATCATGCCCACCAGGGAAATGGTCGACCACTTCGTGAAGCCGCACGATGAATCGGTCGAGATTCCTGAACACCTGACCGCGATCATGTGCAACAACGCGAAGTCCACCTACGATTCGGAACTGGGCTGGCTGCTGTGTGAAGGCACGCGTGGTGGAAGCATCGACGACGCCAAAGGGTATTACGCCTATGAACCCAACGGATCACGCCGGGTTGTCAACTTTCCCGATCGAACCTGCCGCATCAACACCTATGGCAACAGCTTCACCCACTGCGATCAGGTTAGCGACGGGGAAACCTGGCAGGAATATCTGGCTGCCCACGTCCAGGAACCTATCCGGAACTTCGGAGTAGGCGGATACAGCGTTTACCAGGCCTATCGCAGAATGAGGGCAGTGGAACCTGTTTCACCTGCCAGATACATCATCCTCAATATCTGGGACGACGACCATTTCCGAAATCTGGATGCGTGGCGATCCATCAGGATGGGAAGGCAGGGCCGGTATACTTTGCCCCATATCTCCGTCGATCTCGACAAAGGAATATGCGAGGAGAACGAGAATATCTGTGGAACCCCAGAGGAAGTATATCGCCTTTGCGATCCAGACTGGGTCTGGGACACATTTCAGGACGACCCCATGCTCCACGCCGCCCTTGCTCGAAAAGGGGGTTCGACCAATGCTTCTGCAAGGGTCCGATCTCTTGGGGCTCTATCGGGGTTGGCAAACTCCGTCTCGGATGCCGAACGCCACGAACTTCACACCGAGGCGGCACTCCTGGCCACTCGGCATGTGGTAGAGCTAACCGAGCGGTTCGCCAGGTCGACCGGCAAAGAACTCCTGCTCGTGCTTTCCTTCAGCCGGAAAAGTGTAGCTGCCGCGCTGGCTGGACATTCCCCTTTCGATCACAGTTTGCTGAAGTGGCTGGGGCGCAGGGAAACTCCGGTAATCGACATGCGTGACGCCTTCGTAAGGGATTATTCCCACTCGAACGCTCCGATCGATGCCTACCTGGATCGCTACTATATCGGCCACCATACCCCCGCGGGAAATTTCTTCTTTGCGTGGGCAATCAAGAATCGAATCTGTGACTGGCTGGACCCGTCGCCGGTTCCCTACCTCTAAACCCTGCAGGTACCCTCATGAAGACCGTATCGATACCCTGGTCCGCCTGGTATAATACCCGAAAATTTGACCTCAGCTTTCCCAATGACTGGGACGTTACGGTTGCAGAAATGAAAGGAGGGCCGGACATCGGGGACGTGGGAATTAGGGAGGCCATGGACCACCCCATCGGATCCCCAACTCTGGAAACCCTGGCGCAGGGATCCCGATCCGCGGCAATCCTGGTGGATGACCTGTCTCGTCCAACACCTGCATTTCGTCTGCTCCCATACCTCATCGAACAACTGAACGCCGGGGGAATCCCGGAAGACCGGATCAGAATCATCTGCGCACTGGCTGCCCATCGTCCTTTGACGCGAGACGATTTAATCAAGAAGCTTGGCATCGATATCGTGGACAGGATGTATGTGCTGAACCACAACGCGTACGAGAATCTGGAATTTCTGGGCCACTCGAGTCGTGGGGTTCCGATCTTCGTCAATCGAGATTTCATGGCCTGCGATCTCCGGATAGCTCTGGGCATGTTAACACCCCGGGGCGGCTTCTTCGGGGGAGGTTCCAAACTTCTGATACCGGGTGCGTGCGGCCATGTGACCATTACAGCAAACCACCGTTATGTCCACGAAGGGTTTCGCGAACATCTGGATGAGGTCGCCAGAATGGCAGGTCTAAGGTTTATCGTTAATCCGCTGCTCAACTCCGAGCTGGAGATTACCGGTATGGTAGCCGGAGATCCGGAGGCTGCCTTTTGGAAAGGTGTTGAATACGGCAAGGACCTATACAAAACGCCTATACCAGAAAATATGGATGTGGGTATCTTCAATGCCTTCCCGAAGGATACGGAATTTATGCAGGCTGGGCTGGCGATGGTACCAATGGGTAGTTCCAGGAAGAATCTGCTCAAGGACAATGCAACAGTCGTAATCTGCAGCGCCAGTCCCGAGGGATTGGGCTGGCATTCGGTCCTTGGCCCCGGTACGGCGTTGGCTGGAAAGCCCTCATCGGCACGCAGAAAGACAATCGTATTCTCACCAGGGATAAACAAATGGGATGTGCTGGCGAAGCACGGAGAAAGCTACCTGTTCTGTAAAACCTGGAAGGAAGTGCTTGATGAATTGGGTACCTGCTATGGCAGTGGAACACGCGCAGCCGTATTTCCATGTGGGGCGCTTCAATACGGTGGGGAGTGAGGGTAGAAATCGAATGTCCGAACAGAAAAAAGCGGAGCTCTTTCTGAGCTCCGCTTTTTTGTTATCAATATGAATACGACATGGGTTACAGCCCAGTCAAAATCCCCTTCACATAACCCAGAGCAAATGCAATATCGCGATCCACGTCATCCGGCTCCTTGCTGCCAACGCACTCCACATAAAGCGGTCCCTTGAAACCGCCTCCGACCATTCCCGAAAGAACCGTATAGAATTCCACCAGCCCATCACCCGGGGTCACCATCACATCGGCTTTGCCATCCACCACCGTGCAGTCTTTGATGATACCCGTCGAAACTCTGGGAGCCACTTCCGCGGCGTCACCCTCAGGCCTTCGCTCACCGAGTGTATAGTATATGATGTTTCCCGGATCGAAGCATATCCCGAATGCCGGATGATTCACTTTTTCATAGGCAGCTATCAGGTCCTGTGCAGTCAAACTGATGCCGCCGTGGGGTTTCATCGTGATATTCACGCCTGCCTGCTCTGCGTGTGGTGCGGCCTGACGCATCAGTTCAAAATAATCCTCGTAATACGCCTCTTTGCTTGTCCCACAGTCCAGCAGCCACTTTGTGCCCAGTGATGCCGCATTGTCGATCAACTGTTTGTAGTTGTCAACCGCCGCGTCCAGACCCATATCCAGTTTGGTGGATCCGATCAACATCGAGGGAGCCACGCCGGCATCTGCCGCCGCTTTCCTTACGCTGGCCACTTCTGCCTCAGTGGTATCCGCCTGAACCGGAACCGCCTTTTCGTTCCTGAATACGGCAACATCTGAGTATCCCGCTGCGGCAATCCTGGCGTAGGCCTCAGTATAGCTCAAAGCGTCATAGGGTCTCGTCGTACAGCCAATCGTCAATTCCATGCATTACACCCCTTTCACAATGGTCACCACCCGTGATGTGTGTTGATCCGGGTCCCCGTCAAGAGGGTGGATCATCGATGTGCTTTCCACAATGTGGGCACAAATTGCCCTTTTTCCTTCTCTGAATCTCTTCCGCAAACCCGGAGCCCAGAATCCCTGCCGGAAGCGCAAACATGCCAATTCCCATTAACGCGATGGCTGCACCCAGCACCTTTCCTGCGGACGTCACGGGATAAGCATCCCCATATCCCACTGTCGTAAGCGTGACCATGCCCCACCACATCGCAGAGGGAATACTCGAGAACGCCTCTGGTTGGGCCTCATTTTCCACAAAATACATCAGGCTTGACGCAATGACCAGCATGATCAATAGAACGAAGATTGTAACGTAGAGCTCCTCCCTCCGATCCCGCAGAACATTGGCCAGAGTCTGCATCGCAACCGAATATCGACCCAATTTAAACAAACGAAGCAGTCTGAACAGACGCAATGCCCGGATCACGCGAAGGTCTACTCCAAAAAGCATCGGGAGGTAGAATGGGAGAATCGCGATCAGGTCTATCAGTGCCATTGGAGTCGTCGCGTATCGCAATCTTCCGACAATCGATCCCTGAAAGGCGCCGTCGGAGGTGCTCGCCCAAATCCTGAGCAGATACTCCACGGTGAACACCACGACCGAGACCAACTCGAACCAGGCGAAATACGCGCCGAATCGGATTTCCAGATCCTGAACGGTTTCCAGAACAACCATGATCACATTCAAGACGATAAGCACCATGATAAGGGTGTCGGCGGTTCGGCTTGCCGTGTCCCCTTCCGCAGCCTTGTCCAGAATCGTGTTTACTCTTGTTTTTTGGCGAGTCAGCATTGAAATTCCTGTTCGTTCAACACCTATGTCGAGATTTCATCAGTGAGAATCAGTCCTAAGATACGCCATTTCCATTGACCGGCAACACGCTTTTTATCCACATTGACAACACGGTTGCATCACCATATACTTGCAATCCGTTTTTCCAGAACCCCATCAGATGGAGTATCCGTGTCGGAAACCAGCCAAAGCCAAATTTCACGTTTTCTGCCAGGTTCCGCCTTGCGCATATTGCTTGGTCTGGTCATAGCATGCCTGATATCCTGGTCCCTTCCAGAGAACCGGGAATCCGTATTCAAAAATCAGGTGGTTAATCAGATTCCGAAACTTGCAGCCAAATTGGGACAAGGACCTTGGGTCGCCATCCCTTCCGACAAACCCGGGTTTGATGCCGGGTTCGAGGAGGCATTGAAACGAAGGCCAAATCCGGAGAGCGATGATCCATCGATCACATTTTCATGCCTGTCATCGAATGGGAAATACACGCTGCTCGCGAAGATAGAATCGGGAAGCGAGCAGCGTGTGTCGATCCAGCATGTCGACGGATGGAGTCTGTTTCCACCCATCGCCGCCATCTTGATAGCCATCCTGAGTGGTCGACTCATACTGGGACTGTCGATGGCGATTCTTGCCGGTGGATTCCTCGCGGTGCCGGACACTCTCGAAATCCACCTCATCCCCGGATTCGCGATCCAAAAAGCGATTATCGAATACCTGTGGACGCCGCTTGAGAGCTCGTTTCAGCTCTACATCCTTGCCTTTACGGCTGCATTGATCGGAATGGTAAAAGTCACCACGCGCTCAGGTGGAAATGCAGGTATCGCGAAGCTACTGGCATCGCGAGCGCAGGGGGCGAGATCCACTAGAGTCGCGGCTTTTCTGATGGGCCTGGCCATATTCTTCGATGATTATGCGAACACGATCGTTGTGGGAACCACATTGCGGCCCATTGCAGACAAGTTCCGGGTCTCACGTGAGAAACTGGCCTATATCGTTGATTCAACGGCGGCGCCCATTGCGGGTGTGGCTGTGATCAGCACCTGGATTGGATACGAAGTGGGTCTGTTCGATGACCTGATGCGCGATCTTCAGACAGGAATGTCAGGATATCAACTCTTCTTCAGCATCCTTCCGATGAGATTCTACTGCCTCTTTACACTCATCTTCGTTGCCGCCTCGTCCATTTTTCAGCGCGATTTTGGACCCATGCTGCGTGCGGAAAGAAGGGCTCAACGCACGGGCCAGGTACTCAGACCGGGAGCCACACCCATGACGGGACGGCAGAGCGATGAAGTGACTCCTGCCGCTGGAGTCGATCCGGTCTGGTGGGCGGCCGCGCTTCCAGTCGTCACGGTAATCCTCGGGGTGATCGTCGGAATGGCACTGGATACATTCAACCACCCGGAGGTCAGTCCCATCCGGCACAGTGAATCCATTCTGAGTGTGAATTATTGGACAGCCTGTTTTTCCAGAGCCAACACACCCAGAGTGCTGTTCGTATCTGCAATGATCGGTTCGATTCTTTCAATCATCATAGCCGTCACCAGGAAACATGAGGAATCAGGACAACAAGCGATTCGACTGCCCGAGGCCGTTCTCGTCTGGGCAAAAGGAATCGTTGGTGTGTATTATGCCATTGCCATTCTGATCCTTGCCTGGGCCATTAAGGAAGTATGTACCGATCTCGGCACCTCCTCCTATTTGACCGCCGCGCTGTCCTCGGTCCTTTCTCCCGCTTGGATTCCGCTTTTGACATTCGGGCTTGCCTCGGTTGTCGCATTTTCGATCGGAACCTCCTGGACCACCATGGCGATCCTTATTCCAACTGTGGTTCCCCTTGCACACGCAATGGGCGGCATTCCCCTCACCGCGCTGACCGCCGCTGCAGTCCTCGACGGCGCAATATTTGGTGACCATTGCTCCCCCATTAGCGATACCACGGTAATGTCGAGCATTGCTACGGGCTGCGATCATATGGACCACGTTAAAACGCAACTCCCTTACGCCCTCACGACAATGACGATTGCGGCCATGGTTGGATATTTGGGTACCGGCCTGTTATACGCCTGGTGGGTTGCACTGCCAGTTGGTGCACTGCTCCTGATACTCCTTCTGTTCAGCTTCGGGAAAAATCCTGATCTTGTGTGATTCGCTTTTGGGCAACCAGACCGGCCGGCGCGTTTTCCCTGCCCGAACAGGTTCACGCCGGATCCACCGAGAAACTACGAATCAGATACTCGAATAGAGGAAGTTGTATGCCTTGCGTCATGCTAACGGGTGGATTCCAGACCGGACAATCTTTGTGGAGCATCGAGCGGGGGTTCGAGAAGCTGGGATATGATGTCATCTACCAACCCACACGTGGATGCATTAAGAACCAGTTGGAATCGGATATCGCACTTGCGAAGGAAGAGGGTGATATCATTGCCCCTCACCAGAGGTGGCAAATGGACTTCAAAGATTATTCGGAATTTTCATCCAGTCTGCTGAAGTCAATCGAAAGCAACCGACCGGAGATCTTGCTGTGGTGGTTCAGCAAGGATGATCGGCAACCTGGACTTATAGACGAGGTAAGGCGCAAGTTTCCCTGGTGCAGAACAGTGACCCACACCCAGGATGATCCATGGGATGCAGAACGAAATCCACACTTTTCAAACGAGTTCGAATACGCAGTAACCTGTTGCAAGGAAAGTGTGAGTGTCTACGCACAACGGGACATCAAGGCAATCGTCCTCTATCCCCCACCGGCCTTGGAATTGCACCGCCTGGCCAGACCTTCTGTTCATGAATCCTGCGATTTCTCCGTCACGATCCTGACACTCTATTCCAGGAGCGATCTGTCGCCGGATGGATACCTCGATTCCACCGACCCGGACGCCAGAATCACCTACCCTCTTGGTTTTCCCGGTCAGCGCGCCCTCCGGAAGGAAATGGTCTGCGCCCTCAGGGACCTGGGAAGAATCAACATCTACGGAGGACTGGGTTTCGGAACATTCGAAGGCATTCCTCGCACATCATACAGAGGGTTCAGAACGTATTTCGAGCTACCATCAGTTTACCGGTCTGCCGGCATCAACATAAACCATCACAACTCTCCCCAGGCCTGCGGGTATCTGAATCAGCGGGATACCGCCATCACCGGCAGTGGAGGATTCATGCTGACGGATTACGTGGAAGGAATCGAAGAGGTCTTTGATATTGGAGAAGAGATAGACACCTGGAAAACGCTGGATGAAATGCGGGAGAAAGCCGAATGGTGGCTTGCCCATCCGTTGCAGCGGCAAAGCGCGGGAAGACGGGCGCAGGAAAGAGTCCTTCGAGAATTTGGGAATCAGGCATATGCGAAAAAATTGCTGGATTTTGTGAACAGTAATTAGATCTCGAAGAAACAGTACAACAAAAAGGGGCTCCCGGAATATGGGCAGCCCCTTTTTTTGTGCTCGATCTCTACTGCCTATGCGTCATCACCCAGAACCTTGAGCGCATTTTTGTAAGTAAGCTTGTCGAAAACATCCTTCGGCAGATCCAGAGATTTCACGAATTCCATCAGGGCACCATCGAAGTAGTCCCTGGCCCATAGCATCTTGTCCTGGAATTCGATCAGAAAGCGCTTGCCGAATTCAGGATCTCGGCTGATTGCCGTCAATGCCGATCCCGCGGACAGGTCTGCGATCAAATTGTCGTACTTCCTCAGCATCTCCGGTACCCTTCCGCCCGGAAGGACAGGCCCTTTCGGGTAGGCCTCCTTGTCAAATTTGTCATCTCCGGAAATATGTGCCCAGAACCCTGGCGCGTGCCCAATAAAGGTCGTTTCGGGGCAAGCCACGATCGCCCGTTCGAAAGCATCGAGGCTGCCGCCATACCAGTAATTGGGACGAGGGTAGGTCTGATTCCCGCGCTTCAGGGGATAATCCAGGTGAATTGTGATGGGCAACCCCATCTCGCCGCAGGCGTGGTAAAGCCGAATCGCATCCGGGTCATCGAACAGCACGCGTACCTTCATTTCGCTGGCCACGCGGACACCGTGGATTTCCACGGCGGCCTTGAGCCGGTCAATCGCATCCGGTCGCTTGGGGTGGGGGAAGTATCCAAGGATGAATCGATCCGGAGCTTCCTTTCCTACCTGCAGAACATCCTCGAAAGGAATGCCGGTGCCTCCCGGCGGCAGGACCTTGTGATACGAGGGGTCGTACTCATTTTCCGGGACTTCCCAGGAAAAGAGCCACATCTGGTCTATGCCATGCTCGTCCATGTTTTTGAGGATTTTCTTCGCGTCGTGTCCGTGCCAGTTTGGATGGTTGTGGGCATCGATTAGCATCACGGTCTCCTGATTTGCTTTGGGTATGCCTGCTATTTGGCGAACGGCACCTAAGATACTTTAGGCCTGGTTTCATGTCCAGAACAATCGGCTTCAAGCGAATAGATGCATACGTGTCTGAAATTTCACCCACCGTAGTTCTGGGCGAAGAGTACGAAGTCTGCAAAGTCCACCGATCCATTCGCGTTCAAATCATATCTGATATTAAAGTTCGTATCGGCTCTCTTGCGTCCGAAGTTCTGGGCAAATGTAATGAAATCCGGAAAACCTACTTTGCCGTTCCCGTTGAAATCAGAAGTCCTTTCACCACTGCTTCTGATAACTACAGATATATTCGGTTCGGACACCAGATTTGTGAAGCTGTCGCCATTTCCAAATTGAGCGCGAATCAACGATATCCTGGTCTCACCCTGGAAATCGGCCGCGGTTTTGAACATTGCCTCCGCCATACTTCCGGATCCCAGGTCTTTAGGCGTGAGTGAAATGAAGGCAAAAGTGAATGTGTTGTTTTCTACCAGCCTGGGCCCGTAGGGCATGAAGCCGGATCGGCCCACCGATTTGAATGTGATGGGCTCTACACTTGTGGAGTCATATCCCAAAATAACCTCTGCCCCCACGGTTGTGGTAACCTTGTGCCTTGCAATAAGTTCGATAGGCACTTCTACGCCCGGTCCTACCTTGTTGAGTTCTCGCACATTCTGGTCACCCTCTGCCCTGTCCAGATCCAGCGCCCACGTAAAATCCTGCTCGTCGGCGATAACCTGATCTGCAGCGAACAGAGTGAGGATCAGACTGCACGCCACCAGTCTCCGAACTGAAAATTTGTTAATGGCACACCGCGAGAACATACCGTGGCGGGAGATCACGCCACCAACTCGTCAATGACCTTGCGGAGGTCTCGAATACCCTTCAACATGGCGGCGGGTGTATGCCAGTGTTCAATACTGGCGGCACCTTCGTATCCATCTGTCAGCATATGCCTGAGCAACTCATCATAGGTCGTTTCTGATCCTTCAATCGGGTCCAATTCCCCCTGTCCGTTTGGTTTAACGTGAAGATGTGTGATTCTTCCCCTGATTTTGTGATAGCCATCAGGATATGCGGGCTCATCGCATACAATACCATTTGTTACATCCCAACAGAAAGAGAAACCCGATGAATCTCCTAGTGCGTTCGCAACTGTTCTGGCTTCCTGACAACTGCCCACCAGGGTGGCATCCTCATTTTCCAACGACAACGTCACGCCCGCCTCCTCGGCAGCTCTCACGGCTGGTTCAAGAAACGGTATAACAATTTCGAGATACGCCTCGATGTCGGGCCGCGCAGTTTCCTGATCCCGAAACGGATTCCAGAGCGCAAATCCTCTGATAATGCGCGTATCAAACACTTTGGCGAGCTCGATCATTCTCGGAAACATGGCTTGATGAGCAGCCATTTCTTCCGCATTGTCATGAGCACACTTGCCGAACGGCGACCCGATAGAGAGAATGGGTACCTGATACTTTTCAAGCACTTCGAGAACGCGATCGACTTCCCGGTCGTCGATTTCCTGCACACGACGTCCCCAGATCCCACCTCTGAGTTCAACTCCCGTTGCCCCTGCTTCCACACCCAATTTTACAGCCTCGTCGAAGTCGACCTTCGACACTTCGTCTGCGAAAAACGCGAGTTCCATTTCAGCTCCCTTGTTTGTTGACCTGATTCCGAATATAAAGTATCCATTGGGTCCTGACCTGTCAAGATAACCTGGTGGTAACGGCGGATCTCCAAAACAAAGCCCTTGACATTGCCTTTCCACTTGGTACTTTCGATTTGATGGTTTATCCTGGGCAAAGCAGGATTCGGACCCTGCTGCCTATCCGATATGTTTTCGTGATTCTGGAGACGTTCCGGATTACTGAACATCTCCGATCACATCTTCATTCTTGAAAGATAAGGAGGGAACATGGCATCCAGGTCTCGAGGCAAAAAGGTCAACCTGGCCATCGTCGGGTGTGGAGGCATTGCAGGTGCACATCTTCGCGGATACAAGGAATTGCTCGAGAAGGGAGAGGATCGCTTCCGCATAGTTGCAGCTGTAGATTCCGACAAGATCCGGGCGCAAAACTTCGCAGATCAAACCAGAGCGATAACCGGAACCGAAGTGAATGTTTACAAGACGATCGATCAGCTGCTGAATCACGAGAAGGATCTTCAGGGTGCGGACATATGTGGTCCCCACGGCCTGCACCACGTGATGGCATGCGAACTCATGGCTGGTGGCGTAAACATCTTATGCGAAAAGCCGATCGGAATAACGGTAAAAGCCACCAAAAAGATCATTGCGGCCTCGAAGCGGTACAAGAAAATTGCGGCAACCGCCGAGCAGTGCAGAAGAAGCATCGGACAGAGAACGATTCACTGGGCTTTCAACAAGAGCGGTCTCCTGGGTGATCCAAGAATCTGGATGGCCGCCAGCGCCAGTTGGCAGGATCCCGCAGCTATACCGGACTGGCATTGGCGTGTGGATCGCAAAATGGGTGGTTGCGGAATGATCATGGACAGTGGCGCTCATTGGGTCGACACCATGAGATACTGGTTCGGTGAAATCGACAGTGTATATGCCCGCGTGGAGCAACTTGAGAAGCGACCACACCGCAAAGGTGCCAGACTGGTAAACGATGCCAGAGAGGATTTCTGGACAAGCATTTTCAATTTCAAGAGTGGTGTAATCGGCACCTGGTCGTGGACCATCAGCGCACCGGGGAAGGGATTCGTGCAACTGAGTCTCACGGGCAGCAAAGGTACAATTGTGGATACCGACATTTTTCATCCTGCTGCGAACCATGCCCGCGGAGAGTGCCAACTCGTGGATGGTACCAGCTACAGCATGTCGAATCTCCAGCAGAAATTTCTGGCCGGTTTGTCCAGCAAACAGAAAGATCGGTTATTCCCCTATGGAGTTACCGGCGGAATGCCCCTTGAACTCTGGGACTTTATCGACGCGTTGAGTAAGGGAAGAAACGTAGAGATCGATGCGGAAGAGGGATTGCGGAGCAAAGCGATAAGTGAAGCGATCTACGAATCCGGAAAGAGCAAACAGGTGGTCAAGATTGCTGACGTTCTGAGCGGGAAGGTGAATGGATATCAGCGAGATGTGGATCGATCCTGGAATCTGTAAACCTTACGTTAACTTGAGGTAAGAGAATGGCCCGGTGCTCATATGAGCGCCGGGCCATTATTGTGCACAATTTAGGTGTGGCTAAGGAGAACGCTGCGGCAATGAAGTCTCTTCTCCGGTATGGGTCTCCACCAGCCTTTCGATTTCCTTTTGAAATCGCTCCAGGGGTTCCCGAACCTGGTGCCGGAATTCTTCTCTGACCGCAGAGTAACTGTCCTGCGCAGCTTTCAGAAGAACTGCAGCATTGTGTTGCAAGGTGCTCTTGTCGTCCTGAAAATGCTCGAAGCGGCTGTGGATGGTTCGCATAAGGCGGCTGGCATAGCTGCCTACATTCTGCTGAAATGCCTCCCGATAACCAGCACAATAATTTTCGAGATGTTCCAATGCTTCGTCGAAAAAGGTCTTCACTTCGTCTACCTGCAGTGCCTGCTGCGTTGTAAGAATCAGATGATGCCCCTGTACGGCAAGACGGATGGCGTCTGGAAGACTGGTAGGATACTTCCCCATTACGGCGAAAAGATATTTCCAGTACTCCATTTTGTAATTGCTTACGACCCCTTGCCGCCACAGGGAACGGAAAAAGGCCTTCACTTCCTGCATCCGTATGGGTGCATTGTGCAGTGGCCTTCTGCCTCTGTTGTCAAAATGAGTAAGACATCGTTCGAAATAAACTGGAGGGCTGTTGAGTGTTTCAACTGTCCTGCGATGGCGGTCGAGAAGTAGGTCCGGATCCATGATGGGAATGTAACTCAACTCCCTGTTGAAAATCCCGGAATCACCCGTGTATTTGGCTCCCTCCACCAACCGGCCAGCACGACTGAACCGCTTGTAATCCGGCGTGTCTCGCAGTACGCCCAGAATGCCGACCATGGATACCGGTATCCCTGCCTCCTGGATAAAGGCAATCATGCGATCGGCAATATCATCGGGATCCGTATCCAGACCCATAATGAATCCCGCCTGAACTTCGAAGCCCGTCTTCTGAAGGATCTTTACCTTGTCCAACAACGGCGTATTTCCCTGCAGGTTCTTCCTGGCCCCCATAAATTTCAGACTCTCCTCCACCGGAGACTCGATGCCTGCAAAAACCTTGTCGAAGCCCGCAAGAAACATCGCGTCCAGAAGGTCCGGATCGTCGCTAACACGAATGCTGGCCTGAGTATGAAATTGGAATGGATAATCCCGTTCTTTCTGCCAGGGTATAATTTCTTCTTCCAATGCCTTCTTGATGCCCTCGCTGTTCCCAACAAAATTATCGTCTACAGCCATAACCGCCCCGCGCCAACCCATATTGTAGAGCGCATTCAGTTCCATTATGATTCGGCTCTGCTCTTTCACCCGGGTGACTTTTCCATACAAGGAGGGGATATTACAAAACGTACAGCTTTCCGGACACCCTCGCGTAATCTGAACCACCATGTTGCTGTAATTGCCCAGATCTATCAAATCCCAGCGCGGGAGCGGCGTGTCCGTAAGTTGCTTGAACTCACCCCGGCGGTCGATATGGGTTCGTTCGACACCACTCGGGTTGGTGATCATATCCTCGACAATATCCAGGAATCCGTTCTCAGCTTCGCCAAGATAGAAGACCGCATCCCCTTCGATCTCTTCGTGGTATTGCGTGGGCAGCGGCCCACCGTTCAATATGGGTACCCCCACTTCATTACACTTTCGGATTACTGCCTCCAGAGATTGCCAATGGATGATCATAGTGGAAGTGATTACCAGATCCGCCCACTCGAGGTCTTGGTCATCCAGTTTCATTACATTCATATCCACTGCGCGGAGTTCATACTGGTCTGTCATCATCCCCGCAACGGTAAGCAAACCGAGCGGAGGGAAAGCCGACTTCTTCCCGATCATCTTGATCGCTTCATTAAAGCTCCAGAAGGTGATTGGATTTTCGGGTGATACAAGAAGCACATTTGGCATTCAAGATTCCTTTCTTGCTGCTTAAGCTCCGTAAACCTGGTGCTTCGGAGGACCGGCCAGGATCTGCTCTTTTCCCCAGTTGGTCACTTTCGCGAATTCATCCGATTTGATGAAATCACTAAATGCCTGCTCATCCGACCATTCGGAAACAATGAGATAATTGAACTCATCCGCTACATCCCTGTAAAGATGGGAATCCGAATGACCCTCGATGCCAGTCATGGCTTCCAAAACACTACTAAAAGCCCGTTCGAATACTTCGGCTTTGCCTTCCAGTACATTGTAGTTCATTCCGATCGTAACCATTGAAGTTCTTGATTCCTTATAAAAAACGGCCCCTGGGAGACAGGGTAGCCGTAAAGAGACGCCCTGAGTTCCCTTTCCGACACATCTTCTGGGTTTTGTTTCCACCAAATACCCTTTACGAATTGGATCTGGTATGGTGACCTGAATATAACATATTTCCGGAACGCTGCCACCCTGAAATAAATAACCGCCACTGGTATTGTCCGGGGTACTGTCAATCATTCTTAAACCGATGCTGCCCACGATATTAACTCTCCATTATTGTCTTGACAGGAGTACCTTAAACCTGCAAATAAGAGATCGTGCAGGAAGAGCGCCTAACGCATTGCCAAGCGCCCTATAAAAGTCACCTGAAGGAGGCAGGAATGGTAATGACGGATGAGGACATCTGGTATTTCAAGCACTCCGGTTTTTTGGTACTTCCCGAACGACTTCCTGACGATCTGATAGACAGATTGAACAAGGTGACACAGTCACAGATCACAGGTATGTTCGAACCAATCGTCTGGGAAAAGAAAGGCCGTCGTCGTCCTGAAGATGTCAGGAGACTGTCGAAAATTCTTTCCCGTCATCCTGTGTATTTGGAAGCGGCTTCACAGCCGTTTATTCTGGAAGCCCTCGAGGGTATTCTGGGACCGAACATTGAACTTCTGACGAACAAACACAACCACATCATGGTTCGGCCCCCCGGTTCAGAGTTCGTGTACTGGCACAGCGGCGAGGAACCATATGACTATACGCTGATCACCGCACTGGTCTACCTCGAGGAATCCACACTCGATAACGGTTGTGTCAGAATCGTGCCTGGAAGCCATACGCGCCCCTTCACACGCTCGAGACGCCCCAGTGAAGGTTTTCTCGAAAGCGATCTCTACAACCGGTCTGCTCCCATCCCGATGCCTAAGGGTGGGATACTCCTGTTCAACGACTGTTGCTTTCATGGGTCTGGGACCAATAAGTCCAACGGTTCGCGCAGAAGTATGACGCTCGGATACAGGGCCCACGATGCGCACGATGTGGCCAAGGAGGATCCAGAAAAAATTCTGGTGACGGGTGAACGGATATATACGGGACACGCTCACCCTTTTCAATAATTCTGGAGGCCCACAGCATGTCATTGACCGGGGAGCAGATCCACCACTTCCGCCATAGTGGCTATCTAAAAATTAGAGAGTGTTTGCCTGCAGCAACGGTAAAATCCCTGAAAAATACGATTGCCAGGGACATTGCCAATGAAGTCGAACCGGTTGTCCGCGACAGTTCCGGACGAGCAGTGCGCCTTTCCGAAGTGATAGACAGGGACCCCATTTTTCTTAAAACAGCTTCCTGCAATCTGGTGCTCGATCCGCTTGAGTCTCTGCTGGGACCCCACATTGAGTTAATCAAGAACCGCCACAATCACGCCACCCTCCGGCCGGCATCCGGCAACCGGGAGGAAGGCCTCCATCGCGACGTCAAACAGTGGTCCCGGACAATCTTCACCGTCATTTTCTATCTGGAGGCGTCCACAGTGGAAAACGGCGCCACCCTGGTTGTGCCCGGATCGCACCATTTCCCCGGCATAGAGGGCCGGCTGTATGACAAAGCGTGGACGAAGACACTTTTGGATCAAACAGTGCCGGTTCCCATGGCGAAAGGGGGCATGCTCATCACCGACAGTATGATTATGCACGGTGTAGGACAAAACCAGACGGACCAGAACCGCACGAGTATGACAATGGGGTATCACAGCGTCGATGAACTTACGGACATCGAGAACCCCAAGCGAATTCTGGTGCGGGGGAATAGACCTTACGGAGGCAATGACAAGACTTAATAAGGGGAGATGATTGGGAAAGAAATCTGTCAAAAAAATTCCAGATTCCAGAAAGATCCGGGTTGGGATAATCAATGGTGGTGGGTCAGCCGGACTGCTGCACTTCCCTTCCCTGTTGAGGCATCCAGGTATCGCGTTTACGGCCATTACGCATTACCATGGGAGTCGTCTGGCAGACAAGGCTGCGGAAGTGGGCTTAGCTCAGTACGACGACTATGCCACAATGGTCGAGGATGCAGAGCTGGAAGCCGTATATGTCACGGTACCCCCAATGGACAGGTTCGATATCGTGGCGAATCTGGTAGAGAGGGGTTGTCACACCTTTGTCATGAAACCGCCCTCACTCCGTACAGAACAGATCCGCCAGTTGGCCACTCTGGCGAAGAAAAAAGGAGTGCTCACGGGCGTTGTATTTTACAGGAGATTTTCGGATGTGGTGCGAAAAGGCAAACACGCCTGCCTGGAGACAGGAAAGGTCCACACCGCGGTCGCCTCGTTTTACAAAAACGCGGTCGGTGCTGGTCCTTACTCACGCGGCGGCATAGATATCCTCACTTCGGATGCCATTCACGCAGTAGACACGCTTCGATACCTGTGCGGCGGCCAGGTTCAGAGTGTCGCAAGCAATGTCCGGAAGATCGGGTCGCAGCATCACAATGCGTACGAGTCCATCATAAAGTTCTCCACCGGCGCAACTGGCATCCTGCTTGCCAATTGGATGTCCGGCCGAAGAATGTTCACTGTGGAGATACACGCACCGGGCATTTCCTGCTTCGGAGATCTCGAAGTAGAGGGTCGAATATTTTCGGACAACAAAACGGAACCTACCCTGTCTTTCCCCTGTCTTGGACCCGAACACGATACGGGTTACTACAGGAAATTTGGAATTCCGGAAATCAATATCCCGAAGACCGGCTGGCACAAGACAGTGAACGACCATTTCATCGATTGTCTTCAGTCGAACCTGCAACCGGAAACCTGCTTCCAGGATGCCTTGCAGACGATGGAACTGGCCGATGCGATTTACGAATCACAGATCTGAGACAATGGCCTCACTAACGGTCGACCAGGACCCGTACCGGATTTCCAGCACCCGGTCTACCGGAGTTACCAAGGTAATTAGGACACGGAACGACTCCGGCGCCTTTTCGCTGTTATGCATCTGCCACATCCGATGCGAATAGGCGCCCGGGCCAACCGATATTGCATCCTCACCAACGTGGTAAATCCCAAATCCCCGCTTCAAAAACAGCGTTTCCCCTGCCTGACCCAGGACAGCTGTGCTCTCTGAATCGAACTCACCACCTGGAAAAAAATTACACGCGATCTGGAAAGGGACATTATCCAGCCCTTCCGAAGTGGTCGTATGCAGATCAAAACCCCCTTCGACTTCTTCCACTGCCAGATTGATGACCAAAGGTGGAACCGGCAGGAACTCCCGTTCCATTCGCGTGGATGCCCATGCCTCGGGTTCCACCTTGCGGCCCAATGGTTGAAAATATCCCGGACTATCGTGATCCCAACCTCTGCCCGGGTGTCTCAACGCCACCTTCCCTTTTCCCGTCTCGAACGATTCTGCCTGAAACTGTGAAGTACCGAAATAGCTTGCGCAGAGCTTCACCGATGACAATTCCACGCGACCGTGTTTCAGGCTGAACGGCGTCGTCAACCCTTTCGTAGCGGTAGCACTCGCCCTGCCGCGGCGTACGCGCCAGAGGCCAGAAACTGGATACATCTTCGAATAGCTTTCGGGCAAGGGTGTTCTTTCCAGATCATCCTCACGCCATTCGGGATGGGCAAGGAACGGATGAAGCGCCCAGGGTATTTCATTTGCACCTTTGGCGCACAGCCAATCTGCAATGGTCGCGTAAAACCCGTTACCATCCAGTCTCGCCATGCCGTAATAACTGTCCACGAGTCTTGCGGGAACCACACGTTCGGCTCTGTCCTGCCTCCTGGAAATACTGGTAACAACGGTCCCGTCAGCGTGAATGAGGTGATAGGACATGTCCAGATTCTTCCGGACAGCCTCAAGCAATTCCGGCTTGTTCAATTCTTCTGCAGCCATTCGAAGGGCGCGATTGCAGACTGCATTGTAGACGCTTGTACTCCGCTCGATATACTCTCCGTCGGAATTGATGTCGATGGTCTCAGAGAGGTAAGCATCGATGGTCGAATGCACATCGATTTCCGGAAACAGGTTTTGAGAGATGGCCAGGGCCGCAACGACCACCCACCTGTGGTTCGGGGTGTGAAATCCCCCGGCGACCATTCCCGGGACCGCGGTTTGGATGATTTCTCCCAGGGTTTCTGCGATCTCGTGTGCCCCTTTATCCCCCCTGCCCGCTGCCTCCCTTGCGGCACGAACCACCGGTCCGATCGCTTTGACAAGAAATGCAGTGTCGGGAGACGAATCGAAATTGGTGATAATGAGATCGAAGCAACCCGATGGCCTCCGTGCCTTCCGTCCGAAATCCGCAAGCAACGAGATGCGCTCAACCAGTTGGCCATTGCCAAAATATCTCGAGCCCTCCATCAGATAAGCGTATCCCATCACAGAGGCGCTGCTAACTGCTGTTCCACCGGCCATTCCATCAGTGGGGTTGATTATGCCACCAAAGTCGGGACGACCGTGATCCAGCACCTGGCGTCTCATCAATGCATCCACCTGATCGTCAAGTTGCCCCAGAAGAGCTTCGAGCTGAATCACATGTTCTCCTTTCACAGAAAATGGGCACAGCGACATGCACCGTGCCCATATAATCCCATTTGCTTTAGACCGGCACCTATCCGAGCGTCATTTGTTTGAGTAAGGAAAAGAACGCCCGCTTCCGCTCCGTTCTAATTTCCCAGTTGACAGGTGGACACTGGAAGCCGTCCACATAATTGCTCTCCCCGATATCCATGATTCCCCAGGATGCGCCTTTCGAAACCGCTGCAATGAAATTGTTCTCCGGTTCTTCAAAGTCGTAGTGGTCGTCCTCATTGAACAGAATCGGCATGGGTCGGTATCCGGGAACCTGGCGGGTTTGTTCGACCATCTCAGATATCCGATTCGGATCGGTCACACCATTACCGTGCAGAAGAAGATAATCCGAGACGCGCACAACATTTTCCAGTGGAACCTTACCTCCTCCGTAGCTCGTACCAGCCAGAAGCCGCTTCCCGTTCCGCGTATTGTCCTTTACGCGCTCAATCAGTTCGTGGACACGGTGTGGCTGGAGTATTTCATGTTCGTATTTCTTGACATTGCATTCGTTATTGACCTCGATCAGGACATTCCGAAAGCCTTCATCGTGTATCCAATCCACCACGTTGTCCACCGCACGAATGACAGACGGTTCGTCTGATATGCGCTCGTCCTGCCCAAAATAAAAAATTCCCAGGATGGCTACCATACCCAACGCGTCCATCTTCCGGATCACACGATCCATCCGCTCGAGATATCCGGACCTTATTTCTCCCTCCGGCGTGAACGCGTTGTTCTCCCACGGTTGCTCTTTGCTGTAACCCTCCGGACTCCCGCCCTGAAAATTCACCGTTGCCGCAAGCAATCCATGCTGGCGATACGCAGGTAGCGCTTCAAGGAACTCCCGAACATTCCGTTCTGGGTCCCACTTTCCCGTATCCGGATACTGCCATCTGCTGCGCGTTTCGGGGTTGAGATCATCAAATGTGGCCTGAATCATTCGATTGTTCATCAAAAGCCCTTCGATCTCTATGTCTCGAAATCGCCGGCCCGGATACGTGGGCTTACCGTTGATGTGGAATTTCTCTCCGTGAATGCTGATCTCGGTCATTCTAACTGATCCCCACAGGTTTGCCCAGGCGGGCACTGCTGTAAATCGTCTCCAGAAGAGCTACGGTTCGTCTGCCCTCATTGCCATCCACGCGCAACGCGCTTCCCGTGTCAAGAGCTTTCAGCACATCGTCTACAATATGCGCAATGGGATTTTCAATCGTCATCAATGCGGCTTCGATTCCCTCCCCAAAGATCCGCATACCGCCACCCAGGACATCATCCACAAGGATACCGCCTTTTGTACCGTGTACTTCGGCGCTGAAATAGACGCTCTCCGGAAATGTGGTCGTTCCCAGTACGGTTCCCTTGGCGCCACTCTTGAAGTTCACGATCGCCAGCCCGATATCTTCAGTCTCGATTTCATGATTCATGATCGCTGTTTCTCCATAGACCCGCTCAGCATCACCCATGAACCAGCACAGCAGATCGAGCAGATGGGCGCCCTGGTTGGCAAGAGACCCGCCACCGTCCATTTTCCAGGTCCCACGCCATCCACCACCGGCATCGAAATAATCCTGGGAACGAAACCATTTGAAACGCACCTCTCCCAGGATGGGCTTGCCAAGAATGCCCTGACGCAGCCCCTCTGCCACCCGAAAGTTGTTGTCCACATATCGGCTCTGGTAGTCTACACCACAAAGCACACCGGCTGTCTTGCAGGCCTCGATCAGTCTATCACAAGCCTCCGTGGAAACGTCCATCGGTTTTGTCGTAATCACATGTTTCCCCGCCTGAGCCGCCTGGCAGCCCAGATCGGCGTGCGTGCCGCTCGGAGTCATCACCATCACAACATCCACATCGGACCTGGCCAGGGCTTCATCCAAATCGGTTGTCCAGTCGGTAGAGAACTCCCCGCCCGCCTTCCGAGCAAGCTCCTCGTTCAAATCGACCACGACCCGGAGTTTTGCCCCCTCTGTTTCCTGGATAAGTTTTGCGCGGTTATATCCCATACCCAAACCCACAACAGCGAATCCCGCCATGCCCACCTCCTGATTGCTTATTTAGCAGTGACTTCCTTGATCTTGCGGAGTGCCGTCTCCGACAGCGTCTTTCCTGCAGCACCGGTCAAGGCAGCGAGCTGCCCGGGATTCTTGGCACCTGGTATCACTGTGGACACCGCTGACTGGGACAGAACGAACCGGATGGCGGCCTCGGCCATTGATTCGGCCTCTTCCATCAGGAAGTCCAACTGTGCAACTTTTCGGGCGGTTTCCTGAACACGACCGGGGGTGTATCTCAAACTCCTCAAGTCATCATCGGGAAACACGGTATGCTCGTTATACTTACCCGTCAACCATCCCGACGCAAGCGGAACCCTCACAATGATTCCCACACCCTTCTCCTCCGCTACAGGGAAAAGTATGTCTCCTTCTGCCTGTTGAAGAATATTGTACACAAGCTGAATGGCATCGGCCCCGCCCTCGATGGCCCGCATCCCCTCTTCCACGACCTTGTCCGAAGTATCTACCGGGCTGATGGAGACCCCCCAGGCCTTGATCTTCCCGGAGGCTTTGAGACTATCCATCAGTCCGAATAAAGGCTCTCCCATCTGATCCAGCGGCGGACCGTGGAGCAAATAGAGATCCACATAGTCCCTTTCCAACCGAGTTAGACTGGCGTCGAGAGCTCCCTGGATATAGGGCTCCGAAAAATTCTGTCCTGGAGCGGCGAGGCTCATCCCTACTTTGGTGCAGACAACGGCATCGGTCTTGTGTTCATACAACCCCATCCCCACCAATACCTCGCTCTTTCCTCTTCCGTAGGCATCCGCTGTATCATAAAATGTAATGCCCTGCTTCCAGGCCAGCCTGACGGTCTCGATGGATTCCATGACATCCACCCCCGACCATCCGGTTGGTTTTCCGCCTCGGAATGACGCCCCACCAATTGGCCAGCATCCAAGACCTATCTCTGATACCGGAATTCCGGAACTTCCAAGCTTTCTAGATTCCATCTGTATTCCTCCCTGATCTCCATTCATCACTGCGATACCCATCGGTCAGATCGATTGATAACTGTTACTCAATGGGCAAGTCTATTCTCAGTCTGCGGTAGCCAGTTCCTGACGCTCTCGGGAAAGCATCTCCTCCGGATTGACCCATTGACTCACCAGCAGGGAAACGAGAGCGAGCGCGGACCCACTTAAAAAGATTACTTCGTATCCGAAGTGGTACCACGCCAAACCACCGAGCAGCGGTGCTGCAACCGCCGCAAAATGATTCATTGTAACGCCCATTGAAAGTGTAGGCTTTAGATCCTCAGGTGGTGCGATCTTGTGCAAATATGTCGTAAGTGCAATCCCGCCAAAGAAAATAAGGTTATCGATGCAGTATAGCACATAAAGCGTGGGACGATGATCAACGACCGCATACCCGAAGAAGACGAATACCAATCCCAGATAGCTTGCGCTCAACATGATCCGCTCACCATATTTGTCAACAAGCCGACCCATCAGAGGCGCGGTAAACGTGATCAGTGTCTGATTGACGAAAACTAGAACCATCGTCGTGGCTACAGGCATTTCGTGAATCTTGACAAGCGCAAATATCGCGAACGTGATAAACATCTGTTTCCTGCAACCTTGCAGAAAATTCAGTGCATAATAGACCGAATACCTGCGTTTCAACACGAATGCCTTCTCTTTCACCGCAGGTCTTTCTTTACTGGCAAAAAATATGGCGATTCCGCCCAGGACCGTTGCGAAACCCGCCATGATGAACAGCCCTTCGTAGCTCACAATGTGATACGCTACGTTGCAAACACCAATGGTCAGCAGCCAGGCAAACGCATGTACGCTTCTCAGCTGACCCAGCCATTTTCCCTTTTCCCCATCAGGAGAAAACTGAAGGGCCATGGTCTGTTCAAGCGGTATCCAGGAATGGAATCCGATACTCCACACCACCGAGTAAACGGCAAGCGAATAAACCGTGGTTACATCCGCGTATGCTGCCAGCCCCAATCCCATAATCACAAGCGAAACGCCCGCCACCAGAGGAGGCGCGAGGCGAATCATCACGGCGATGAACAAAGCGTTAAGAAAGCCCGGAACTTCGCGCAGTGCCTCGACATATCCAAGTTGGTGTGCCTCGATATTCAGGCGTTCAACAATAAAATTGTTGAACAGCGTCAGCTGAACGCCAAAAAATATGCCAACCGTGAACACCGCCACGCCCAGTAACCTGAAATCCCTGGACCAGTGTCTGAATGGATTGGAGATCTTCAAGTGATCCTCATTCTCAATAGTTCCCACTTAAAATTCCTGTGGATTTCAGATCAGTTCCCCAGGGCTTCCCACACGTCGCCGAAGACCTCGTTTAACCGTGCCATATCCTCTTCAGGTAGCGGGGGTCCCAATATCGCCTCCACATTGGCCTCCAAATGAGCAATGTTGGCGGTTCCTGTCAGAACGGTACCAATTGCGGGATGAGCAGCCGCGTACTTGTATCCTGCTGCAGGAAGAGACTTCACGTGACCCTTGACCAGCCATCCAAGAGGATCTTCGTCGGGAACAGAATCCGGGGCGATTACGCCTCTCTTCTTCGCATCGGCAATGCGCGCCTTCAAAATATCTGGTTTGCTGAGTGCTCTCCTGACAGCTACCATGCAGATTACACCCACTCGTTTTTTCTGAAGGTCGGGCAGTATCTTTTGTTCGGCCGTCGGACTGATCAAGCTGTACCCTACCATGGCCGAATCGAACAGGTCGTCCTCCAGGGCCATATCGAACATCTCGTGCCGCGGATCTCGTGAATACGTCTCCGTGATACCCACGAAATTGAATTTCCCTTGCTCCTTCAGTTCAATGACAGTGGGCATCTGGGCGTCCATGATCCTCCGATAGTCCCCAGGATCAACGCCGTGAAACTGCATGACGTCGATGTGCTCTACCTGGAGTCGTTCCAGGCTCCTGTTCACGGATTCCTTCACCTCGTCAGGAGACAGCAACCTCGAATCAGGTGCCGGCTGAAATTTGGTTGCGAGGATATAATTTTCCCTTGGTACGCCGCTAAGCGCCTTGCCAAGGATCACCTCGCTTTCCTTATAGGCCGCGGAGGTATCGAAAAAGTTGATCCCAAGGTCCAGCGCACGGTGTACCATCCTGATCACATCTTCCTCAGGAACACCCGTACTCTGGCCGAAATTGCTTGGCCCTCCGGTTCCAATCCCCATTACAGATACATTTAGCCCGGTACGTCCCAGCATGCGAAATTCCATTGATCCCCTCTTGATAACGATGCCAATCGACCTGACGAAGATCTAAATATACACCAACCCCGAACAGGTCGCTACAGATTTGAATTCCGGGAATCTGATTCCACTTGTCACGCGAATCCGATCAACCTATGTTACACTTTGTAGTGTTCTGATACCACGCACGATCAGGAAAATGAGCATTGGGATTTTCTCACCACAACCAGACTGGAGCTGTCCATTGTCGCCTCCCGAAGAACAGTCTTCCGAGGAAATCCAGTTCGACGATCTTGCGAAACTTGTCAATCGCGACATTCAGTTTATTGTTCGCGATATGAAAGAGAAGGACATTGCCGTTTGCCTCAAAGGCGCAAAAGAAGAAGTAAGGGACAAGATATTCTCCAACGTTTCTCAGCGTGTAGGCGCCGTGATCCGTGAAGAAATGCGATTGACCGCCGCCGCGAAGGTCAGCGAAGTTCAGGATGTCAGGCAGCAGTTGATGCAGCGGGTACGTGGGCTTCAGGTCTCGGGTGAGATCACCTGGCCTCCCACGGCTGTCTTGCGTCGTGAGAGCCTCGAACCACGACCACGGCCTGCACAGTGGAGAAAACCACCTGTGAAACCCGCGAGCCAGTCCCGAAATTATATCATAGGACTTGTCGCCACGGTGGGGGTAATAGGTCTGCTCGTCGTGATTACCGGGAAGAGCAAGAAATCTGCTTCAAGCGGAGCCGACTCCAGTCAAAAGACGACGGGAGGCCGTTCAGTCGTCTCCAGTGGCAAATCCTCGAGTATCAGCAGCCCAAAAAAAGCAGCAGGATCCGAAAGCCGGAAGCGTAAAAGAAAGCAGCAGGCGGATTCTGAATCGTCATCCTCCGTAACCGGGTCGCAAGGACCGGTCTACATTGTGTCCGGAAATTCCAGGACATCTGCAGAAGATGCACAGCCCAAACCGGGGGACAAGGTCGAGACGGGAACGGAAGGCAAAGCCATTCTGGATCTTGAAGACAATTCCGCCCGGGTTCAGGTTGGCCCCAACAGTTCGCTTGAAATTGGAGCCGCGCAGGTCGCAGGGTCCCTATCATCCAACTTCAACCTCTGGGTTGGAAACGTAATCGTTGAGGTCAATGACCCTGAACTGGTAATGAATTCCCCTGTCGCCGGAATAACCGGATCCGAGGGTGCCAGATACCGGCTCCGGGTGGTCCTCGACGCAACCACCACCATCACAGCCCACGAAGGTGTTATCCGAATCATCCCGACAGTCGGCGCTGATCGAAAACAGATCGTCCTCCGGAGGGGCGATCGTGTCAAGATCTACCCCACTGGAAAAATCCAGAAAGATCGCGTCACCTCACGGAAGTAGAAAGAACCAGTGAAACAACTTCTGGACAGGGTCGTCACATGCCCGCGCCTTCCTGGTCCTTCTGGCCCTGACCGCCATCCTGCTCGCCTCACCTTCGTGATGTGGAGGGTGGCAACAGGACGACTTTTTCCACCGATGGTACATCGCCGTTGGAAAAACAATTACATTCCCTCCCGTACCACTGTTTTGAAGTTTACCCCTGCAACGCAAGTTCACATACAACGCATCAACCCGAAACATGAGGAGTATCTGTGAAACTTTACTCGGACGAGCAGATCGAGCTGGCGCGACATCGGATCTCGAATGACCCTGATGCCAGGAAGATCTCTGACAGCATCGTAGCAAAGGCGGATGCCTGGCTCACACGTGACGATGAATCGATCAGGGATATCATGCCCGAGGCCGCAGTGCCCAGAACCTGGACGGTAAATTTTGTTACCGGATGTCCCACGCATGGCAGTGGTCCGGAAAACTACGGCGGATATGCTCAGGGCGGCTGGGAACATGATCCATTCATATCGAAATGGCAGGTTACCTGTGGTGTGGGAGGCGAGACGTATCCCGGCAACGATTTTGGTGCCTTCTACGATGGTGGAATGGTCGACCGAAGTTTATTGCAGGGCGCTTATGCCGACGATGGATGGGGCTGGCAAGGCGATGATTCGATAAATCGACACTGGTTTGTGGCCTACTGCTGCAACAACACCTGGCGCATCGTTGTTTCCGGACTGACTGATCTGGCCCACGCGTATTTGCTAACAACCGATGCGCGGTATGCCCACAAGGGTCTCGTCATACTGGATAGACTTTCCGAAGTCTACCCCGCTATGGATTACGCGAAGCAATCGATGTATGCCCTGGAGTTTTCACCCGGCTATACGGGAAAGATGTTCGATCTGATATCCGAGTCCGGAAACGCTCGCAAACTATGTGAAGCAGTGGATATCCTCCGCGAAGCCATTCCCGGCGACCCTGTCTTCGGCCCTCGGTCAGAGCAGGTGAGAGAGAAGATCGAGACCGGAATCGTCGGGGCAAGCATGGAAGGTGTTTATCGCGGGCAGGTCAGAAGCAACTATGGAGGACATCAGGAAGCCCTTCTCCTGGCAGCGATCGTTTCGGATGATAAGCAGCAGATTGAAAAGGCGATGGACTGGGTTCTGAACAATACGGGTGAAGCCACCGAACTCAAGGAAATGCTCACCCATTTTGACGGCTACATATTTCGCGACAAGGCAGCCCATGCAGAAGGAATCAACTTTGCGTTGGACAACCTGATCTTTCGTGAAGGCATCGGGTGGGAAAGTTCCCCCAGCTACAACAATGGGTGGGTGGTCCACCTGACGAACATAGCGGAAATGCTCGTTCCCCTGGGCGTCAATCTCTGGAACAGACCAAAATTCCGGCGCATGTATCGTTGGGCTGCAGAAATGCAATGCGCCGACAAATTCGTTCCTGCCGTGGGCGATGCAGGCAGCGCAACAGGGGGATCGGTCGGTCTGGGTTACAGAACCCTCGCCATAGCGCATAAAGCTACCGGGGATCCATTTATTGGCGAGCTCATGAGACAGGCGAATGGGGGTTTGGGGGATTTTGAATCACTCCTCGAAAACTTTGAAAGCCCCGAAGCCAACAAGGATGGCAGCAACGAGCTCAAAGATTTAACTGGAAAGACCCACCTGATGGGTGGATACGGTATTGCGCTCCTCCGGACAGGCAGCGGAAAAGACAAGGTCGCGGCCTCTGTCTACTACGGCAGATCGGCAACCGAGCATGCCCATTTCGATAAGTTGAATCTCGAACTTTTCGCCTATGGAAAAAAACTCATCCCCGACCTGGGATACCCTGAACACGCTGCCGAGGGAGACAGACCTGGCGTTTGGACCAAGAATACCGTGGCTCATGCCACGGTGGTCGTCGATGGTCGCCGTCAGGACACGCAGGCAGCAGGGAAGATTCAACACTTCGTCCAAAACGACGGCATAAGCCTCGTCGAAATCGATGCGCCGGACACATACCACCATACTGCGGAATATCGAAGAACCGTGGCACTCATAGAAATATCACCGGAAGTCAACTATGTCCTCGATCTCTTCCGCGTCTCTGGTGGCACGATGCACGACTATAGTGTTCATGGTTTCGAAGGAACATTCGATACCGGAGGCCTCCAGTTTTCGCCGCCTCAAGAAACAGGGACCCTTGCTGGGCCTGACGTCCCCTATGGATCCATTCATGATGATCCGGGTGTTGCAGATCCCTTGCGGAAGAGCCGTTCATACTACACTTACAGGGGAGGCGGTTATTCATACCTGTACGATGTCAAAAGAGGCGACCCTGCAGACTGTTGGTGGGCGGACTGGAAGGATGAGAAAGATGGGGTTGGACTCAGAGCCTCATTTCTCGCATCAGATGAAGCCATTCACGCCCACGGAGACCCACCACGCAAACCTGGAAATCCCAGGCAGCTGGACTATCTGCTGCTGCGGAATTCTGGAGATAGCGTCAATAGCCAGTTTATCTCCGTATACGAACCTTACAGGGAAAATCACCATATCAAGACGGTAAGAAAGTTAGAACAGGATGATGACAGTGTAACTCTGGAGATTCAGCATCACCTCGGCACGGACACCATTCAGCACGCCATCGGGGTCCAGGGCTCCAGTTTCACACTAACCCGAACCGATCTTGAAGGACGAGTTACCCGTATGCATCGGATCGGAGCAGGCAGTGGAACAGGGAAAAAGCCCAACCTGCAAATTGAAAAGAGGATATCGGGGAAAGTCTTAAGCGTCGACCCGAGTTCGTCTTCAGTGGAGATCGAACGAGATCGAGATAGCCAACCCTTCCGTAGCCGAGGTCTTGTGAAGAATACGGCGTGTTTCCGCAACGCGTCGCGAACAAGCGCATACACAATCGAGGCGATGGAGGGCAAAGGCAGAAAATTCAAAGTCGGATTCGGTACGGATTCATTCAGGATAGGCCGATTCGTGATCACCGGACGCAATGCCGATGGATCCGGTCTCACCACTAAGACGAATCTCTACATGGCTGCTCAGGGGTACTACCGTGGGGCCTGGTTGACCGATGAAGAATGCCGGAACTGGATCCCGGTCGAAGACGTGTTGATCACACCACACCAACCCGGCGTTCGGCGAGACTCGCGAATTAGATTGGTGGGTAATCACGAACTCGGTCCCGCATTTGCGCCCGGGAAGATCGCCTACCTGTACGATTTTGGACCCGGTGATACAATGAGCATAGAACCGCACGCCACCGCTACAGCCAGAACAGATGGCACCTATCGTATTCGCACCAACGGTCGTGCAGAAGTCGTACAGTAAATTGAAGCGGGGGGCCTTAGGGCCCCCCGCTTCAATTCATCTACATGCTTGCTCAAATCGCCTTCGACCCTATTTCCCCAAATCTACTTCAGCGCGACCAACTCGCCGGATGCGGCCGAGGCGATGACCTCATCCACCGAATCCCCATCCACATCTGCTGCTGCCAGCCTGAGAATGGCGCCTCCCATCTGGTGTTGTCCAACCACCTTTCCACTCGCATTATCCAGTAGATAGACCACACCATCCTCAGTTCCAGCGGCTACTTCCAGCTTGCCATCTCCGTTGAAGTCAGCGACCGAAATGCACCGGACGACCTCGCCCAGATCCCGCCGCCACAATTGCGTTTTGCCATCACCCTTAACCACATAAACATTGAAGCTCATAGAACAGGCAACAACCTCGTCCAGACCATCGCCGTCAAGATCCGCCACCTCAACCTGCGTCACCTCATCCCCGGTATTGAATTGCCACAACAGTTTCCCGTCCGCTCGAAGTGTGTGGATATTGGTATCCGCTCCGGCGAATACGACTTCCTTCAAGCCGTCACCATCCACATCCCCCGCCGCAACAGAATTGGTCCTGGGTCCTGTCGCCGGATGGTAGGACCACCGAATGTCACCACTACCGTCTATACAATGCCATCTGTGATACTCCGTACCCGCCAGCACCTCGGCACGTCCGTCACCGTCGATGTCAGCTGCGCATCCCTCCGTTGATGAATGCACCGTCATCTGATGCCACAACTCCTTCCCATCGTGTGTAAAGGCGTAGTATCGCCAGGACTCCGCCCCCGCGACTACCTCGAGATTGCCATCGCCATCGATGTCCCCTGCGAATACCGTCCGGAGCATAGGTTTGCGATAGTAGAGCGGAATCTCGAAGTCCCACCGTTTCTTCCCTCTCGAATCGATCACATAAACCTTTGTGTCGGCAGACCCTGCAATTATTTCGGTTTCCCCGTCATTCTCCAGATCCGCCGCCCAGACAGAGCGCACCTCCCCGTTCGTCTTGAATTTCCAGAGCGACTCTCCCCCTCTGATAGCACAGACGTCGCCTCCCGCGCCACCTGCAATGACCTCCTGCTGAACATCTCCGGAAAGGTTGGCCCCTTTAACCGAGAGGAAGGGGCCACCACCCTTGTAAGTCCATAGTGGCTTGAGTGACTTCACCCGCTGTCTGGATATAAGGCTGCGGCTGGTTCCAGGTTTCTTCTGCTTGACGGGTTTGCTCGCCAACTTCCGGAGTTGCTTGACTTCGTCCGTCAGCAGACTGAATTCATGTCTTCCCCTGGAGATCTCGAAAATGATATTTCCCCGCGACTTCTGCGACTCTGTCGCCTTGCCGTCTACCAAAACAGCGGTTCTGCCGTCTAACGCGAAGCTTACGAGCGTGCGCCTCGAAGCCACGATCGTACCAGCCCCGGACCGAACACAATACATCATAGAAATCGGTTGTTCGCTCTCGAATCCAAGTCCACCCCATTTCAGATGCGTTCCATCTACAACCGAGAAAACTGACGGAGAGAGATGGAACTGGGCAGCGGCAACCTCAGGTCCTGAGGGAATCTTCTCTACCGTCCTGCGGTCGCCAACCCCCGCATAGACGGCCTCCGCCATCCCGTCGATTCTCACGCACCCTGCCGTCAACTGTGTCATGCCCAGGCGCTGCGGCTGCTCATCGTCCGAACAGTAGAGCAGGTTGAAATACCTGTAATTCTCCCGCTTTCTGAGATGCACGTCTGCGATTTGTTGAAGTAGTCTTACCACTGGTGGGGCGTGTTCATAGGCCGCCCAGTTTTTTCCGGTTACTTCATCGTCCTCGAGTTTGAGTGTGGTGCCGGGTAACCCCGTGATGAAGAATTGTTCGCCGTTCTGCTCAACCGCCAACCCACCATCTCTGATTTCCACATCGCCAAGGGTCTGCCACACCGCGCGAAATGAATAGTCATCCTCTTGTTTTGCCTCCATCTCGTCCACCACCAGGAAGTATCGTCCCCTGTTCCAGATGATATTCCTATGCCAGTCGACACCGCTGTAGTTGCGAAGCGTGGTCTCTGAGAACCCGGTTTGTCCGAAATTCTCAGCGTGCTCCAACTCTACGAAAGGAGGAATCTCTGAAGACTGTCCATTCTTGAAGATCAGGACCCCGTTGTGGAATTTCGGCAGGGACTTGATGTAGTCGCAGTCCGCCAGCCAGATTCTCTGGTTTTCTGTGATTCGGCTAATTGAATTTCCATCATAGTGCTTGTGACCGCCATTGGAAAGACCATCCAGAAACAGATACTGGGCATCCGCATCGAACCCGTCCCTGAATACGACTTTGTCCACGGTTTTCTTGTAAGGCAGGTGCGATTCGCCATCATTAGACTGGTAGTAAAGAGGGTCGACGGGAAACGTCTGCATTCCATCCAGATCCAGAGGCTCTACGGGATGCACATTTCTGTGATATTCATAGGCATTGTAGCGGGACTCCACCGTCGTCTTCTTGTTGAGCATCCATTGGTATCGCCCGTCCCCCATCACACATACCGATGCACGTAAATACGGCAATTCGCTCCACCACCCGAACGGCGAGGCGTTATCGCCGTATGGCAACGCGTACCCCAGATTGTCCGTGGTGAGAATCGCATAGTCTGCCGCCTTGCGGGCACAGCCATTGTCGAAGAAAGTCGAGTCGCCTTTGGACAATGAATACTTGGTCAAGTGGTAGTGCGTCAACCACTGATAGCCGCTGCAGTCTTCGTGGGGCTTGAAGGCCCTGGCCTGCAGTTGAAAACATTTATCTGCAAGGGAGATCCAGTTCTGTGCCTCCTTCGAGCCGTAGTACTTGCTGTAGTAAACGCCAGAATAGTAAAGTCCGAGAGCTGCGAAGGTGGTATGATTATGGCGAACATGCGGCACATCCATATTCCCCACGTGGGGTATGCAGTCCGTGATGAATTCGAACAGGATCTTCGAGATCCGGAGTCGTTCCTGATCGGACAGGCATGGACTCTCCTCCACCAGATCCCAACCCGGCATCACCTTGTGCAACGCGAAATCGGCGTCAAACCCCCAGATTCCTCCGTAATTGTCAGGATCCGACATCGCGTGTTCATACATCCTGAAAACCAGCCGCTTGTAGAGTTCGGCATAGACTTCATTTCCAGTCAACCCATAGAGCAGACCGCGTTCGCCAATGCGTCCCCAAAGACCGGTATGCTCACCCCGTTTCAGAGCCTCTTCGGCGGCTTCCATTTCTGAATCCAGATCAGGTTGATTCATCAACCCGGGTATCTTGTGAGCATCTGGTCCGAACTTGACATCGAAAACCCTGTCTACGGTCAGTGATCGTCCTTTTCTCAGTCGCTGAAGGAAACTGTCCGCGGCCGAGCGAACCCCATCCAGATCGCTGCCAAGAATACCCAGAGCATTCGAGCCTGTGCCCCAGGGATCGTGAATAGAATGAAACAGGTAGCCACCCCGCCCCGGGTAAAGGTCATCCGCAGGTGTATAGTTGAATCCATACAATTTAAATATGACTTCATTGTTGTTCAGATTACCAAGCAGGATAAGATTGCGTCTGGGTCGCTCAGCAACCTTTTCAGGAATCACAATGGGCAGTGTAGCCCCGGTTAGCGATTTGACAGTTGTCTGAATCTGCTTTGCCAAAGCCAGATAGGCAGCCTCCTGCGGCCGAACAATTGTGGCCAGGGGTTTCCCATCCTTTACCAGGTCTGTCTTCGGATAGAGCCGCTTCACACGACGCAGACTTCGTGATGTCACCTTGCTGTTTGGCATTTAGTGCCTCCCGATCAGGCCGGGTCCAGCCCGGCTCGCACTGCGATTATTCCCAGAGGTTTGAAATCTTCCCATTTCGTTCGATCATTCGGTCAATCGACAGCAAGTTATGCATCAGATGCCGTGGATGATGGTAGTTGCCTTTTCTAGAAGTGTTCGGCTGGAAGGTAACCTTTCTGTCTCCACCCATTTGCCACATCGCATACCCGTGCTTCTTCAATGGGAACTTGTCCTGCACATAATGGAAGGTCCTGTCGAACCATTCGGCGGGCCACGACCAATCGGTGTGTTCCATCAAGATCATGGTGCCAATCAGAACCTCTTCCTGCAGCCACAGGACTTTGTCAAACGTGTAAGCACCGTGAACTTGCATGGCCCTGAAGAACCCGTCATAAACATCATCCCAACCCACTTCCATGTGTCGCTTCAAACGTTCTGCAGCCAGATCGAACAGAGATTTGTCCCTGGTTCTGATCGCCTCATGAAGCAACATCCACATGGTTTCGATAGCGTGTCCCAGATAAATGAAATCTTCATTCTCATCTCCCGGACGATCATAACTGTTAAACAGGATTTCGTTGTTCAACCTGTATTCCGGATTCCAGAATTTATCGAGAACCACCTCCACGGCTTGCGAAAGACGTGACTGGAGCTTTGAATCGTTCACCTCCTGTACCATCTGAGTCAGCAAGACAATGGTCACCATTTCGAAGCCCTGCACCCGCATCCCGGTATAGCTGTTGGGCACATACCCCTGGGGGGATTCCCTCTCAGGATTGTCATAAATCTCAGTCGCCCGCCAGAAACTCTGGACAGCAAGATCCATGGACTCAGAATCTCCCGTGGCCCTGGCATACTCCATCAACCCTTCTGCCACAAAAAGCCCCGTGTAGCCTATCCCGTCCGGTGGAGCGATCACATTTCCATTTACATCCAGACCGTGGACCCAGTCTCCGTCCTGGTCTCTCCCATATTTGACCATGAAATCCCGTGCTTTTCGGCTGGCCTCCAAATGCCATTCGTCGCCAAAGTTTTTATAGAAGAATGCGTGGGTCCAGAGCCCTCTACCTTGATACCACATGGATTTGTTCGTGGTTACGAGGGTGCCGTCATGGTCCATTTCACACATGAATCCACCGATGTCCAGGTCGACACCGTGGGCCTTCCAGAATGGTGCATAGTCTTCGTGAAGATCTCTGCGATACTGATCTCTCAATTCAACCAGATCCATTCCAGCAATTCTGTTCCTGCCCCCCTTTGCATCTGCATCCCGTGCCTGCTCAGGCATTTCCCTACCTCCTGTAATGGTTCCATCACATCTCCCCGGATCGACTTCCGCAAAATCATCCGGGCTTAACACGAAGTCAAACAAAAAAGCGTCGGGTTCACCGACGCGAATCGTTCACTAATATTCAAGCTATACCTCAGATAAAGTTCAAATTTCTGCATACTTCTCGAACAGATATAGACCAAGGACCAGATACACGAGGCCGGCGATCATTGAATAGACCGCGATCGCCAACCCCACGTCCAGAACATTTCCCACTGCGTTCAGAAAAGGCATCATCAGCTTGCTGAAAAGATACAGTCCCAGAATAAACGAGGCGACCGAAACGGGTCCCCTGAACCTGCTCACGCTGAATCTTATACCTTCCATTCCGCTTACCAAGCCCAGCAGAAGAAACAGAATCGAGAAGTATCCAGCCATGACATACGCGAATACGTCGCTCTGTGTGACACCGAAGACATTGGGAAGCTGCGAAGTGATCTCATCGGGTGTCCGCAAGGTCACCATATATATCGCGGTCGCAGAAGCCGCAAACAGCACAATCCCCATACTCAGCACAGCCAGATACTTGGCCAAACCTGCCAGTGATGGACGAATGGGCAGGGAAAGGAGGAGGTGGCTCGTACTGGTCTTCCACTCGGTGGTATATGAATGGGCAAGCGCGAACGGCAGGATGAACATGGTCGCCCAAATGGGCATGCCGCATATGAAGACCGCAAGCACATTTGTTTCAATGACCAGCTGGACCCAGAGGTCCAGGGCAACCGTACCGATGAGCAAAAACAGAAAGAGTTTTCTGCTGTCCTTGATTTCTTTTTTGTACAGAGCGAACAAGTGGCTCACGTCGACATCTCCTCGAAGATCTCCGTAAGGGATTTCTCATGTTCTCTCTCCAGGGCGTCAACGCTTCCTGAAAGCACCAATTCGCCGTCTTTCATGTAGACCACTTCCCCGATATACTCCTCCACTTCAGGAACAAGATGTGTGGAGATCAGGATCGTCTGATTGTCATCTCTGTAGTCTTTGAAAAGTGCTTTCAGAATTCGCTTTCTCGAAGGCATGTCGATGCCGCCAAGGGGTTCGTCCATCAGCACGAGCGCACTCGGTCGAGAGAAAGCAAAAACCACCTTCAATCTTCCACGTTGACCACGTGAGAGTGCGCCGACCTTTTCTGTGACGGGCAAGTCCATCAATTCAAGCAGATCTCGTGTTCTCCCCGTGTCCCACAAAGGGAAAAAGGATGCGAGAAAATCAAACAACTCACCAACTACCATCCAGGAATAGAATGGATCGATCTCGGGGAGATATGACATGATCCGTTTGGTCCCGATACCCGGATTCATGCCATCGATCCGTACTAGACCACTTGTTGGGCGTGTGACTCCTGCCAGGATACGGAAGAGTGTGCTCTTGCCGCTGCCATTCTCGCCAAGCACACCCACGACACGGCCTTTCTGAACTTCAAAAGACACGCCTCTCAAGGCCCACTTGCCTGAATACTGCTTCTTTAGATTGTCTATCTCAATGAGTGCAGACAAGTACCGTCACCCCATATCTCTGTCGATCAGGAACAGACCGTATCTATCTTCCCCAACCAGCTCCAGCTTTTTGACAATTGACCTGAGCCGGCCTTCTTCTTCCACCTGCTCATTCACAAACCATTGCAGGAATGAATTCGTGGCGTGGGCATGATCCGACATGGCAAGATCAACCAGCCTGTCGATTCGTCCGCTGGCCTCCTGCTCGTGTTTATACGCGAGCTTCACTGCGGCAAGGGGCGATTCCCATTCGGGAGGTGGCTCGCCGATCTGGCGAAACATAATGCCGCCATCACGTTCGTGAAGGAATTCATAAATCCTCATCGCGTGCATCATTTCGCGTTCCGCCTGTTTGCTCATCCATCGGCCGAATCCATTCAGATTAAGCGTCTTGAAGTAAGACGACATCGCAAGATAGGTGTACCAGGAAAAAAACTCTGTATTGAGCTGCTCATTCAGTGCGTTCTCAATTTCTTCGCTGAACACGATATGCCTCCTGTATTTGTCCACGCCGCAAGTCAGGATTCATCAGGGGCACTAAAAATATGAAAAACCCGTGCTATTTCAACTGAAAACTTCCACGCCAGACGTTCTTGAAGATATACTGGCTCGAAAGCCAACCCAGCATCTTGATAGGATCAGGACGGAATACATCAGGTTGGTGTTATACGCAGGACAAAAACGCAGCAAACCTGGTCAGAATTATGGTTATATGCGACACCCTGGTTCTTTCACAGATTTCTTCCAACACTGGACTTGACAACCACAAATGACTTGGATATGATTCAAACGACCGTTTAAATCATACGTTTGAAACATTGCCAACCTCCAACGAGACCTGATACTGTGAATACCGAAACCACAAGAGAGCGCATCCTCGATGCGGCCGAAGAATTGTTTGCCCTTGGCGGTATCGGAGAGACATCGCTAAGGGCTATTACCTCCGCGGCCGGAACGAATCTGGCCTCTGTAAACTACCATTTTGGGTCAAAAGAGTCCCTTGTCGAATCCGTATTTGCGAGAAGGTTAGCCCCACTTAATTCCGAACGTCTCCGGCTGCTGAATGAGGTTGAGAGAGGGCGTGAGAAAACGGTGCTCTGCCTCGAGGAAGTTTTACGCGCCTTTGTTACTCCGGCGCTGCATCTGCGGCGGCAGGAAGGCGGAGAGAACTTCATGCGCTTGTTTGGCAGGCTGCACGCCGAACCAGGCGAGCTCGCCGTGAGTGTCATGAAACAGTTCGATGAAATCTTCAGTCGCTTTACAAGCGCGATCGCCCGTGCACTTCCGGGCATGTCCAGAACCACGCTCCTGTGGAGATTTTTCTTCACAATTGGCGCCCTTACCATGCCTCTGGTCTGTCCAGAAGTGATTCGACATAAATCGGAGGGCCAGTGCGATCCTTCAGACCCGGAAGGGATCTCCTCACAGCTTGTATCGTTTCTCGCAGCGGGTCTTCGTGCGCAGGAATCAACTCTCTCACCAGATATCGAGCCAGAAAAATGAGATACTTTGCACTCGCACTGCCGCTGATAATGGCCTGTACTGCTCCCCGCGTGAGCCATCCAGAGTTGGGTGTATCCACACCGGAAGAATGGGCTGGCCTCATCCAAACGTCTTCGGATTCCAAGTGGTGGAACAATTTCAACGATCCGGTACTGGATGCCTTGATCGAGGAAGCTCAGGGGAACAACCACAATCTCAAAGCTGCTGCGACCCGTGTGAGGGCGGCAGCGGCACAGGCCAAAATTGCGGGTGCTCCTTTGCAACCGCAGGTTTCTGGTCGTTTGGGGGCATCCAGGCGAAAACAGAACTTCATAGGATTCCCGATTCCAGGCGGGAGCAACGGAGTTGCCTCGTCCACTTCATCTAACTTTGGAGTCTCACTCGATGTGTCATGGGAACTGGATTTGTGGGGGCGATTGGGAGCGGCAAAATCCGCCGCACTTTCAGATTTTCAGGCCGCTCGGGCAGACCATTCCGGCGCCAGACTATCCCTTGCAGGCCAGACAGCAAAAGCCTGGTTCGCGGCCATTGAGGCACATCGTCAAAAGGAACTTGCCGAAGCAACCGTCCAAAACTTTACGACTTCCAGTGAGCTGGTGCGCACACGATACCAGCGGGGCCTGCGGCCTTCACTCGACCTGAGACTGTCGCTCTCTATACTCTCGAATGCAGAAGCCAATCTCGCACAGCGCGGGTTGCTTCTGGACAGATCCACACGACAGTTGGAGATCCTGCTGGGCAGGTATCCGGGCGCGCAGTTGGATGTAGCCTCAGACCTGCCTGAAATCCCCTCACAGGTGCCGGGCGAAATTCCGGCAAATCTTGTCTCGCGTCGCCCGGACCTGGTTGCGGCAGAACGAAGAGTTGCAGCTGCTCTGGCGCGAACGAAACAGGCGAAACGGTCGCTCTATCCAAGGATCAGCCTGTCCAGTTCAGCAGGAACCTCGAGCTCCGATTTGAACCACCTTCTGAATGGGGACTACAGCGTCTGGAATCTTGCGGCGAACCTCATCCAACCAATGCTTCAAGGCGGTCGAATCCGTGGCTCGATCGAATTTGCCCGTGCGAAGGACCAGCAATCTCTCGCTTTGTACGTTCAGACTGCCCTGAACGCCTTTGCCGAAGTTGAATCAGCCCTATCCGCAGAAGGCTATCTAGAGTCAAGAGAAGCGTCATTAGTAGTCGCCACCGAACAGTCTCTCGCTGCAAGGAGGCTTGCGGAAGAAAGATATGCCAGCGGTCTTTCCGACCTGATCACTCTGCTCGATGCACAACGTAGGGCCTACGAGTCGGAAAGCCAGCTTTTGGCAGTGCGAAGACAGCGTCTGGAGAACCGGATCGATCTGCACCTTGCACTTGGAGGCGGATATAGAGGCGTTTCAATGGAGCAGGTAGATGCACAAAACAACCATGGAGCTGAAGCCCAATGAAAAAATATGGAAAGATTATTTATCCGCTTGGGGTCCTCATATTTGGCCTACTCGGTGGATTTGTCCTGATCAAAAGTCGCCCTCCCGTCGTTTCGAGGCCGCCCGAAGTCCCTCCCCCGCTCGTTCGAGCTATTTCTGCACAAACGCGTGATCTCCGACTCACGGTCCGGACGCAGGGAACGGTCCGGCCGCGAACGGAAACCACAATGGTCTCACAGGTGGGCGGACAGATAATCTCCGTCTCTCCGACCCTCGCAAGCGGCGGCTTCTTTAAAGCCGGAGATACGCTGGCAACCATCGACCCGAGTGACTACGAAATCGCGCTCGCCCGGGCGAAGGCGCAAGTCGCCCAGGCAAGGGTTCGCATGGTTCGGGAACAGGAAGAGGCGGAACTTGCAAAGGAGGAATGGGATCGCATTGGAAGGGGAGAACCCTCAGACCTTGTCCTCCGGAAACCCCAGCTTGCAGAAGCGACCGCCGCGATCCAGGCGGCAGAAGCCACCGCGCGGCAGGCCAGGCTGAACCTCGAGAGAACGCGGATCAAGGCGCCATATGATGGCAGAGTACTTTCCAAGAATGCCGATGTGGGTCAGTTTCTCAATCCGGGCACACCACTTGCCAGAATCTACTCGGTAGATTACGCCGAAGTGCGATTGCCCATCTCACACCATCAGCTGGCTTATCTTGACATGGAATTCAACTTCCGCAATGAAATTGGCAATGCGAGCAGACCCGAGGTCGAGCTAGAGGCCTCCTTTGCCGGAGAAACCCACACGTGGACGGGTGCGATCGTAAGAATGGAAGGAGAAATCGACTCCCGGTCCAGAATGGTTACGCTTGTTGCACGAGTGGAGGCGCCATATGACCAGAGAGAAGGATCGGATACCCCACCTCTCATGGTGGGTCTGTTCGTGGAAGCCACAATTAAAGGGATAATCGCTCAAGATGTTGTCGTTTTGCCCCGGTCAGCCCTCAGGGGGGATGATCAGGTGCTGATCATAGACAACGAAACGCGTCTCCGGTTCCGAACGGTCGACCGGCTGCGTGCGCAAGACGACAGTGTGGTTATCAATTCGGGGTTGTCGGACGGCGATAGGGTCTGCATCTCGCCGCTCGACGCAGTTGTCGAAGGGATGAAAATTCGAATCGTAGATGAATCGGTCGCTCACTCCGAGGACGGGAGCACGGGATGAATCGCGCAATCACCTGGTTCGCCAATAACAGCGTTGCGGCCAATTTGCTGATGGCAATCATCCTCGGCGGTGGGCTGATGACCATTTCGAAACTGAAAATGGAAGTCTTCCCGGAATTCTCATCGGACACGATTTCAGTTTCAATGGTCTATCGTGGAGCAGCGCCCGAGGAGGTTGAAGAAGCAGTTTGTGTCAGAATCGAGGAAGCGATTCAGGGTTTGGAAGGGATCAAGAGAATCCGTTCTACAGCATCCGAAAATTCGGGTTCCGTAACCATCGAACTGCTTCCCGGTACCGATGCGAGGAAACTCCTGGACGATGTAAAGAGCAGCATAGATGCAATCGACACCTTTCCCGATGAAACAGAGGAGCCGCGGGTTAAAGAGATCGTTTTGCGTCGTCAGGTAATCAACGTGGCTGTTTCTGGAGACACAGATGAAGCCAGCTTGAAGTTTCTTGGCGAACAGGTACGAGACGAAATCGCAGCCATACCCGGGATCACCCAGGCAGAACTCTCTGGTACCCGACCGTACGAGATTTCCATCGAAGTATCCGAAGAAACGCTTCGGCGCTACAACCTCACATTTGGCGAAATCGCCGCGGCCATTCGAAAATTTTCTCTGGACTTGCCCGGTGGGTCCATCAAGACAGAGGGTGGTGAAATATTACTTAGAACAAAAGGGCAGGCGTATCGAGCTCCCGCCTTCCGCGATATCGTGCTCAGAACCCTGCCCGATGGCACCCTCCTGAGGATTGGCGATGTGGCCAACGTGGTGGATGCCTTCGCAGAGACCGACCAGGTCAGCAGCTTCGACGGCCAACCAGCAGTGGTTGTTCAGGTCTTCAGGGTGGGCGAACAAAATGCGCTAGATATCACAGAGAAGGTCAAGGAATACATAAATGAGGCCCAGCACCGGATGCCCGGAGGAATTTCACTCACCGTGTGGACGGATTTTTCCAGAATATTGCAGGGAAGACTCGATTTAATGCTGCGCAACGGCAGGGTCGGATTCTTCCTTGTGTTCATGATCCTTGCAATTTTTTTGAAACTTCGTCTGGCCTTCTGGGTCGCCCTTGGAATTCCCATCTCGTTCCTGGGCGCAATATGGATGATGCCGAGCCTGGGTGCATCTCTCAACTTGATCTCGCTATTTGCTTTCATCGTAGTACTTGGCATCGTTGTAGACGATGCGATCGTGGTAGGCGAAAACATATATCGCAAATTCCAGGAGGGTAAGCGAGGCCTGGAGGCAGCCATTGAGGGTGCAAAGGAGGTCGCGGTTCCTGTCACCTTTGCCGTCCTGACCTCGATCGCCGCATTCGCGCCATTGTTGATGGTCCCGGGGAACACTGGAAAGATCATGAGACTGATCCCCGAGATTGTGATCCTCACACTCATATTCTCACTGGTAGAGTCTTTGCTGATCTTGCCTGCGCACCTGGCGCATTCCAAAATGAACGAAGAGAAGAGCGAACCTTCCTCGTTGGGTGCCTGGTGGCTGAAATTCCAGAGTTTTTTTACAACACGGCTGGATTGGTTTATCTCCACGGTCTACAAGCCGTCCCTGGAGTTTGGCCTTCGCTGGCGTTATCTCACGATCTCTGTTGGGCTCTCCAGTTTGATACTTACAATTGGGCTCATCGGTGGTGGATGGATCAAGTTTGTGTTCTTTCCACAGGTTCCTGCCGACAATGTTGCCGCAATGTTGACCATGCCGCTGGGCACGCCTGTTGAAGCCACAGAAAGAGCCATCAAGCGATTGGAGCGAACCGCCCTGGAACTGAAGGCAGAACTTCATGAAAGAACGGATGAGCAGATCTTCCAGCACGTACTGGCCAGCGTAGGTGAACAGCCCATGCGAGCTGCCCAGAGACAGAATGCGGGACAGGTCAGCTCATTCTCCGCACCCCACCTGGGAGAGGTAAACATCGAACTCACGCCTGCAGAGACCCGGAGTATTGGCAGTACCGAGATCGCCAAACTCTGGCGCGAGAAAACCGGTCCAATACCCGATGCCAGCGAGTTGACCTTCACCTCCTCGCTTTTCTCAGCAGGGGAAGCCATCAACATACAGCTGACCGGACTGGACTATACAGAACTTCGAGAGGCAGCAGACCGCTTGAAATCTAGACTGGGAGATTACCCCGGAGTTGTGGATATCGCCGACTCCTTTCGCCCGGGCAAGCAGGAGGTCAAGCTGTCTCTGACAGAGGAGGCGAAATCACTGGGTCTTACGCTATCGGATCTGGCTCGCCAGGTGCGCCAGGCCTTCTACGGCGAAGAGGCCCAGCGAATTCAACGTGGAAGAGATGACATCCGGGTCATGGTGAGATATCCTGCCGAGGAAAGAAAATCACTTGGAAATCTGGAAGACATGAAGATCAGAACAGCTGCCGGAGCCGAAGTCCCCATAGCCATAGCCGCAGACATGCGAATCGGGAGAGGATACGCATCTATCAGTCGTACGGATCGGCAGCGAATTATCAACATAACGGCAGACGTAGATCAAACGATCGCCAACACCAACGAAGTACTGGCCGATCTCAAGGCCGGCGCACTGCCGCAGGTTCTGGGCGATTACCCCAGGGTCCGGTATTCATTGGAAGGAGAACAACGGGAGCAAAGTGAAACAATGGACGGCCTGGTAAGCAGTTTCGGAATCGCCCTCCTCGTGATCTTTGCCTTGCTGGCCATTCCCTTTCGTTCTTACCTCCAGCCACTAATCATAATGGCCATCATACCTTTCGGGTTCGTCGGTGCTGTGTGGGGACACGTGATTATGGGCATGAACCTCACGATACTATCCATGTTCGGGCTGGTCGCCCTCAGTGGCGTGGTCATAAACGACAGCCTTGTGATGGTGGATTTCATCAACAGAACCAGAATGTCAGGGGCAGACCTGGAAACGGCCATACACACAGCAGGTGTGGCACGGTTTCGCCCCATAGTATTGACCTCCTTGACCACATTCGCTGGCCTCGCGCCCCTGCTTTTCGAAAAGAGCCTCCAGGCGCAGTTCCTGATCCCTATGGCGACCTCTCTGGGCTTCGGAGTCATTTTCGGCACCTTTGTTATCCTGATGCTGGTGCCTGTAAGCTACCTCATCCTGGAAGACTTCAAGGCGTTCATCCTTCGATTGTTTGGGCGCACACCGCCACCTATCGACCTCGATGCAGCAGCAGATTGAAAGACAAAACAACGGATATTGTACAATTTTAAGGGTTGGACAGATCTCTGCTTATCCGCATCAACCTTGCCGAACTGTCCAACATTGCTTATCTTAGCGCCATTCGACAAATTACTTCAGGAGAATTGGCATCATGGGCATAGACGCACAGACTTTGCAGCAGACATACGACCAGATGGCGCAGAAGCTGGCGCATATCGTCCCCGATATCGAGCTGAAATACAAGGCCGAGCTCGTGTTCGAGATCAACAGGTTGAAAAAGGAACGTGGCGCCATTATTCTTGGGCACAACTACATGGAACCGGCTTTGTTCCATACCGTGCCGGATGTCGTGGGCGATTCCCTGGAACTCAGCCGCAAGGCTGCAGAAACCGAATGCGACCCGATCGTCTTCTGTGGTGTACGGTTCATGGCGGAAACTGCCAAGATCCTCAATCCGGACAAAATGGTGCTCTTGCCTGCCAAAGTTGCCGGCTGTTCCCTCGCAGAGAGCATCACTGCTCAGGATGTGAGGGATTTACGAGAGCGATTCCCTGGTGTGCCAGTAGTCACCTACATCAACACGTACGCGGATGTAAAAGCCGAATGCGATATCTGCTGCACCTCCGGCAACGCAGCCAGGGTTGTGGAATCTCTTGGAGAGGAAACGGTAATCTTCCTGCCGGACGAGTATCTGGCGGCGAATGTGGCACAGGAGACAGGGAAGCGGATCATTTTCCCGACCGCGGATGAACCCGAAAATCCTCAGAAAGGCCTGGATTATCAGATGATCGGTTGGCGGGGCCGATGCGAAGTACACGACAAATTCACCGTAGAGGATGTAACGAACGTACGGGAGCAATACCCTGGCGTGCTCGTACTCGCCCACCCTGAATGCAGCCCCGAAGTGGTAGCGGTTTCCGACTTCTCCAGCAGTACTTCCAAGATGACAAATTATGTTCAGGAAACGAGTGCGCCGTCGTATCTGTTGCTCACTGAATGCAGCATGGGCGACAACATTATGGCCCTGAATCCGGAGAAGGAAATGGTCCGGATGTGCAGCATACGATGCCCGCACATGAATGAGATCACACTTGAAGACACCTTGAATGCCTTGAAGAACAATGTTCAGGAAATCGACGTACCTGAGGACATCAGAATACGCGCTCGCAGGTCAGTCGACAGAATGCTGGAAATCTCCTGACAAAACATCATTGGAACGTGACAAAAGAGGGGTGGACTTTTCCCACCCCTCTTTTCCTATTTCCGATTCTACTTGCGAGCTCTAACCCACTTCTCCATCGAAAAGTTCTGTCCTGAACACATCGTTCTGGAAGGCGAGATATTCTTTTCTCGTCATCTCTGGCTCAAAATTGTCCAGAATCTGTTTGGCCTTATCTCCCTCCCCATGTAGCAGGTCTACAGCCAGAAGCGCAAGTGATTTCGCAGGACCTAAATATCCCATTTCCTTGTCTGAAATATGCCAGTCAGCACTATGCCCCGGTCCCGTAGCACCGGACATATAGGGGTGAATAGCCGGCATCACCGCCGCAAGATCTCCCATATCCGTAGATCCTGTTCGATGTCCTACTTTGCAGAACTGGTCGTTTCCGAACAGCGCCTTCGAATTCTTCTCATACAGCGCACTCATCCCTGCTTCATTCTTCATTGGCATATACCCGGGCAGTGTTTCAATTTCCACCTTCGCGCCTACTGCCAGGGCACCCGCCCGCAGTGCCCGATCCACTTTTTTGTTGGCATCCATGATCGCACCATTGGTCTTTCCCCGAACATAAGTCTCCATCCGCACTTCTGCCGGGACCACGTTTACAATATCTCCACCCTTGGTAATGATTGGATGAACCCGGATGGCGTCATCGTCCCTGAAGGTTTCCCTCTGTGCGTGTATTGCCGCCAAGGCGATGTGCGCAGCATTCAGCGCATTGATACCTTCGTGCGGGGCGCCACCGGCGTGGGCGGCCTTCCCGATAAACCGGATCAGTTTCACAACACAGCCGTTGCTTGATTCGGCAATAGCAGATCGCTTCATCTCCGGCTCACTATGCGTGTGGATCATGGCAGCCATGTCTATATCATCGAAATGGCCCAGCCGCAACAGTTCAGGCTTCCCACCCAGAAATCCCAGCTTCTTTTCCTTTACAAGTCCCAGTCGAAACTCCACCTCCACATATTCCTCTGCGGGAACGGCAAAGAAAACCAGTGTTCCGGCAAGATCGCTCGCGGCGCCACTGTCCATAATACCCATCATGGCCCCCAACAGACCCGCAATCTGCGCATTGTGTCCGCAGGCGTGCGCAGCGCCTGTTTCTGGATCGGCCATGGGATGTTCGGCAACCACAAGCGAATCCAGTTCCCCTATCAATGCCACCGTTGGTCCGGGCCTGTTTCCTTTTACCACCGCTTTCACGCCCGTTATTCCAAGACCGGTGTCTGGGTTCAGTCCAAACTCCTCCATGGTGTTCGCTACGAGATTTGCCGTCTCGAACTCCTTGAATCCGGTTTCTGGGTGGGCCATTATGTGATCGCCAATCGCCTCTATCTGAGACCTTCGACGATCGATTCGTTCACATATTTGCTGTTTGAGTGCTTCCTTCGATTTCATCCCACCACCTCCTGGCAAAATAAAAGGCAAACCGGGTCAGCTTGTATCTGCCGGGTTTGCCGAATTAGCCGATGGTTTTTTCTTCACCTGATCTTGAACAGAAGAATGAGAAGCGTTGGTGTAACGACCGCCTGCAAGAGAATAAATCTAACGAGCACCTGGGTATTGGACCAACCCCTCTTCTGCCTGAAGTGGTCGTGCAGAGGATACCTTACAGTCTTGAAAATCCCGATTTTGAAGAATCGAAGAAGCCCAACTTTCAGTATGCCCGTTGCCCCATTTACCAGAACCACACCTGCCACAACCACAATCAAAAAGGGATTGCCACAAACAAGAACCAGCAGCCCCAGCAAAAGACCAACCGGTCTCGAACCGGCGTCTCCCATCAATACGCGGCTGGGATAGGCATTATGCCAGAGATATCCGGCAAGGCACCCGGTCATAACGAAGCCCAGCAGGGCCCAGGCGGCTCCGTCTGAATAGTGTGGCACCAGCAGATACTTTGCGATTTCTCTGTGCCCGACGATCCCGTAAAGAATGCCGCCAAGGTATATGAATGCCAATGCGCATAGACTTCCCGATAATCCGTCGACGCCATCTGTACAATTTGTGGCATTGATGGCGATCCAGATCAGGAATGCCGCCGCAGGAATGAACATTATGGGAGGAACAGATACCGGCGTTTTGACCAGAGGAAGCCACAGCTCATATGCATCGAGTTGGCAAATAACCATCGCCCCCAGAACGGAAATGCCCACATCCAGGGCGCCCATTCTGTACTCGCTCCATCCTGATGGGCTGCGATCATCAAGAAATCCGAACAACATGGCCAAAAATACGCAGCACAAAACCTCCAGTAGTCTCAGATCGATGGGTAGGATCAGAATACAGACCAGGAGAAACACCGGGATGAAAATGCCACCGGCGCCACTTGGTTTACCTTCGCTTGCTTTGGCTTCAACTGCATATGCCCTGCCGCGATCCTGTGGAAGATGATGCCACAATCGCGGCAGAAGCACCCAGGTAAGGAGACCCGCAAGGGCCGTCCCCAGACCACCTAGAAACAGAAAGGAAGTCAGCAGTCTCAACGGACCGTAAAACTCAGAATATCTTTCGGCCAACCAGTAGAGCAATGTCTAACCCTCGCCGCCCCGTTCGATCGATGAGCCGATCGAACACCAGATAAATGCCATAGATCACAAATAAATCGCTAAATCTCGCAGAAATGTAAGATCATCTCCCGCAAAGGGCAAGGGGAAGTTGGCTCAACTCCGAACGGACGGTTGCAGAATACTGAAATTCGAAAAATCAGTTGACACTTGCAACAGAACAGGTACTTTTTTTTGATTCTTCAAGTAAGAACAGGATGGAAACGTGAAATACTTCTGCCAGAAATTCAGGCAGCTGCGCAAAACCGACGAATCTGCCGTTCGGGAAAGTTCCGAGCCTGCCCCCTTGCATCTGAATATGATGCATCTTCATTCTTACAGCACCGGACCGACAGAGAACCTTTTGCACGACTGATTTCATAAACAGATATGAGACAACCAAACCCGCTTTTCAGGTATTGCACCCGAAGACTCGCCAATCGCAGGCGAAAAATCAGAAATTGAAGTAAACACAGGATTTTGATCGCCGGCAAGGCGATCACCGTCACAAAAAGCATGCTACTCAGAGCGTTCACACCTCTATAGATGAGGACATGATGTTCAACCGGACACGACATACTATTCAAAGTGCTGGCGGCCTGGACAAGATGCGGCGATTGCACGCGGTATTTCGCCGATTTCCATTCGTATCCAAACCAGGAGAACCACAAAACGAGCACGTTTTACATCAGTACTTCTGTCCCTTACGTGAACGCCCACCCCCATATCGGATTCGCGCTCGAACTCGTGCAGGCCGATGTTTTGGCGAGAGGGCGCATAAGAAGGGGCAGGATACATTTTTTCTGACAGGCACAGATGAAAATGCGATCAAGAATGTCCGTGTCGCCCTTGAACAGAAATGCTCCCCTAGATTCCTGTGCGACCGAAATGCCGAACTGTATCGATCCTTAATCGCCCGGCTTGACATTTCTGTTGACGGGTTCATTCGCACTTCCAGCGCCGATCATCACCGGGGCGCAGCACACTTCTGGTCAAAATGTCGGAATGAAGACATCTATCTGAAACGCTATAACGGCCTCTACTGTGCCGGGTGTGAAGACTTCGTACGTGACCAGGATCTTCGTGATGGACTATGCCCCTATCACGACTCCAATCCCGAACCGGTGGAAGAGGAGAATTACTTTTTTAGATTGACCCGATACGCCAACCAGCTCGAGGATCTCATTCGATCGGGAAGATTAAGAATCAACCCTGAATCACGGAGAAATGAGGCACTGGGCTGGATCCGCCAGGGGCATCGGGACTTCAGCATCTCTCGACCAGCGAATCGTTCGACGGGATGGGGAATACCGGTTCCAGGTGACGATTCACAGAGTATCTACTTCTGGTTCGATGCCTTGACCAATTATCTGACCGGATTGGATTTTGGAAGAGACTCTGTTCGGTTAGATCGCTCCTGGAATGCGGGACCGACAAGGGTGCATACACTCGGCAAGGACATCTTGAAATTCCATGCGTTGTATTGGCCGGCTATGCTGCTGTCCGCGGACGTCCCGTTGCCTGACATCCTGAATGTCCACGGATTTGTAACGGCGGAAGGGAGGAAAATAAGCAAAACGTTGGGCAATGCTACCGATCCTATCACGATCATCGAAAAGTACGGCCCAGATGCACTGAGATACTTCCTTTTGAGGGCGATTCCCGGTTATGGAGATGGTGATTTCTCGATTTCATGGTTCAAGGAGACCTACAACGCGGACCTGGCAATTGGACTTGGCAACCTCGTGAGACGACTCCAGGCTCTGTTTCAGCGAGCAGCATTCTGCCCGGCAGGACAATTGGCCCTCCCAGACATCGACCTTGCTCCGCATTTGAGCGAGTACCGATTGGGCGACGCCCTTCGTTCTCTTTGGGTATCGATCAGTGACCTGAACAAGGACACCGACAGGGTCCAGCCATGGGCTCTGGCAATGAGTGGGCACACGGTGGAGTTGGCGAATCATTTTCAGGCCTGGACGAACAATGTTCGTGCTGTGGCGAGAGGCCTGAGGCTTTTCCTCCCGCAGACGGCAGAAAAGGTGCTCGAAGGATTCTCCAGGACGTCTGTTACCGTTCAGGCGCCCCTTTTCCCGAGGATTTGAATTGAACAAACAGGTTTCCATTGCTCACCTTGGGGACACAGCATATATTAATTCCCGCTCCCATCTCAGACAGGTTACTACCGTCCCCATGGAGGAAATAATTGTGGCATATGATCTGCAGGTTTTCACAGGAAACATCAACCCGGCGCTCGCAAAAGAAATCTGTAAACTCCTTGAAATCGAATTGGGCGAGGCCACAGTCGACCGGTTTCCTGGAGGCGAAACAAGCGTACAGTTGTGCGAGAACGTAAGAGGAAAAGACGTCTACATTGTACAGTCGATATGTGCAGGAAATGGGTTTACCCCGAATGATGCACTCATGGAAATGTTGATCCTGATCGATGCCGCACGTAGAGCCTCCGCCCGTAGAATTACGGCTGTACTACCCTACTATGGTTATGCAAGACAGGACCGAAAGGACAGGCCAAGAGTACCGATTACGGCGAAACTGATCAGCAATTTGCTGGTAACCGCAGGTGCACGCCGTGTTTTGTCTGTTGATTTGCACTCGAACCAGATCCAGGGCTTTTTCGATATTCCCATGGATCACCTCTACTCTATCAACCTATTCGCCAACTATCTCGCCGAAAAGAAACTTGAGAACCTGGTCACCGTTACACCGGATGTGGGAAATATTAAGATGACCCGGGCATATTCCGAATTGCTGGGGGCGCCACTGGCCATTGTGGACAAAAGAAGGGCGAGTGGGGTTCAAACGGAAGTGATGAACGTTATCGGTGAAGTGAAAGACAAAAACGTTGTGATTATCGATGACCTGATCTCGACCGGCGGATCATTGGTAGAGGCTGCCAATGTACTTAAGGAAAAAGGGGCACTCGATATCAGTGCTGCCATCGTGCACCCCGTACTTGCAGGTCCGGCGGTTGAGCGCGTTCAGAATTCGGTCCTCACGGAACTGGTCGTGTCGAACACGATCCCTGTTCCCGAGGAGGTTCAGAATGGTAAAATAAAAGTACTATCGGTCGCGCCCATTTTGGCAGAAGCCATCCGAAGGATTCATAATGATGAGTCTGTCAGTATGTTGTTTGGAAATGTCCTGGTAGAAGGCTGATCCCGAACGGTTACAGGCGCGCACTGCACAAGGCGTTCGCGATCCTTGGTCTCAGTGGACGAGCGCCCACGGGGTCGTTGGTAAAAAATACGCAAGTCAGATCAGTATCGGGGTCCATCCATACCACAGTGCCCGTGGCACCCTCATGCCCGAAGGTCTCATCTGAGGTGAGGTCCCCGAACGAAGAACTGATGCGATCGCGAATTCGCCAACCAAGTCCCCACCTTCTTCGAAGCTTGTCTGATTCACCCAAGTCAGGCATGTAACTCGTTTGATCTGTGGTCATCGAATCCACGGTGGCTTCAGACAGCACCTGTACGTCACCGACCTTGCCCCCATTTGTGAACACTCGGCAAAGAATACTCATCTCCTCCACTGTGGTAAGCATCCCTCCCCAGGGCGCACCAAAACCCCTCCAATAGTCCGAATTCCAGTTCCAATCCGTGGCATCGTTCCCGCCATACTCGAAACCCTTTGCACGAATCCTGACATCGCTTTCATGCTCAGACCTCGTGGAGATACCAAGGGACGTGTTCGGCAAACCCAGGGGGCCGAACAGGAACCGATCGAGATAGGCGCTGATAGAAATGCCTTCCAGCCGCTTTACAATCTCGCCGAGGATGGCGATCCCACAACTCTGATAGGAGATCCTGCTCCCTGGCTCGAACAAAAGTTCGACACTGCATATGCGTTCCACGAACACGTCGAGAGACGCCTTCTCAGCTCTCAATTTCAAATTCTCCTTCAGCATATCGGGAAGCCCTGAAGTGTGTGTCATCAGATGCCTGACTCTGACATCTTTTTTCCCGTTATTCCCGAATTCAGGAACGAATTCCACGACCCTGTCATCCAGTGACAATCTGCCTTGCTCCAGAAGCCGCAAGGAAGCGGCTACAACCATTGGCTTGGTAATGGAAGCGACTAGGAAAATTGTACCGGGTGTTACAGGATGGTCCCGGGAATCGAGTCTCCCGTCGCCGAAACAGGCAGGTTCCAGAGCAACGCCATTTCTGGAAATCTGAATTGCAGCGCCCATCAATTCCCTTCGTGCCACCGCCTCATCAAGAATACCTGAAACACGCGCCATACCCTCTCTTGACAGGCCCAATTCTACTGGGTCGGAAGTCTTCTTCAGCATACCCCCTCCTCTAACCGAGTATTCTTTCGCAAGCCGCCCGGTTTGATTTCAGACCGGAACTCGTAATAACAACCACAACGTGATCTCCCGGACCCACCAGGTTGCGGCGATTCAGCTCACTCGCTCCCGCGAGGGCAGCCGCAGACGAAGGCTCCGCAAAGACCCCTTCGCTACCCAACTGAAACATCGCCTCGACGATTTGATCCTCACCAACGGAAACCGCTGCGCCTCCAGATGTGTAAATCGCGTCCAGGGCTTGTTGACTGGAAACGGTCTCGCAAATTGCATCCGCAATTGTGTATCCAGGTTCAACCATACCTGGAGAATTCCAACCCGAGTCGAATGCCTGGACCAGAGAAGACCCTGCAGATGGTTGACATGCATACATACGCGGAGAGCGGTCGAGAAGCCCAACGGTTCTCAATTCCTGAAAGCCCTTCCATGTCCCGTATAATCCGTTACCTCGGGCACAGGGGAAGATCACAGCATCGGGGACCTTACCCAACTGCTCGAAGATTTCGTATGCAATCGTCTTGTAACCCTCGATACCGAACGGGTTCGAAGTGGGGCCGGGCATAAACAACCCCACCGGAAATGCGCCTGATCTTCCAGCTTCCGCAAGAATCTCAAAACGGTCAGTTGGGGATACGACGCGCACCTCCGAACCACAGATCTTCAGGGTTGCCAGCACTTGCTCTGAAATACTGTCGGCTACAATGGCCTGGCATCCCATTCCGGCAGCGGCGGCGTAGGTCGCAACGGAGAGGGCATGATTTCCTGTAGAGGCACAAACCACACGTTTGAATCCCAGCGCCCGGGCAACATTGATACTCACACAGTCATAGCGATCCTTGAAGGAACCTGTTGGGTTTCGGCACTCATTCTTCAGAAAGTAGTGCACTCCGGTATCCTGTCCATAATGCCGTGTGGCAAGAAGGGGTGTATTGCCTTCCTGAAGAGAAAGTCGCTGTTCCGACTCCCCGACAGGCAGCAATGGCCAGAATCGGAATATCCCCTCTCCAGACTGACCAAACAAGGTTTCCCCGTATCGATCCGCCAATTCCTCGAGGGCGTAGTCCACCTCCCACAGTTGTTCGGGCTCACCCTCGCCGGGGCGAAATACTGCACAGAACTCCGCCCAGCTGATCGTCTCCCCTGTGTCCACTCTACGCATGCTGAGGCGGTCAGTGTCAGCCACCAGAGTACCTTTCCTCGACGGGTGTATTGACGGGCCTGAAATACCCCAAAAGTCCGGCAGTCGGAAAATCAGTTCCCGATAAATAAATTTCAAAAATCATTGCTGCCTCACATGTTGACATCCCCACCTGGGAATGTATTCTCGACACCTCCCCAGCCAGGGCCCGCTCTGAACGATCGAATCTACTGGACTATCCCTGTACGCGTCATCTCAGAATAACGAACCAGAGTGAACAAGGTTACTGGAATCAAATCGGTGGCGCACGGATTCGGCCCTCATCTACAGCGGAAGTTCCATCCCGATACCCTGGTCTCGTGCACGCTTGTAAACCAGAATTGCCGTGGCCATATCCTCGAGACCCAGACCAAGATTGATTGCGATCGTTCTCTCCTCATCAGATTCTCTGCCGGGTTTCTTGCCAGAGGCAATTTCTCCCAGGTCAGCGTAGCATTCCGGCGTGTCACCGAAGTATCCGTCTTCCCTGTAGAAATCCAGTTGTCCAAGGTCATCCGTGGCCAGTTTGTCGGCCTCGCTGAAAGCATCTCCGTCCAGATACGAATCGAAGTCGAGCGGACAGGCAAATGAGCCCGGGGATAGCCACCCTCCGGAGATAGCCGGTTCCGGGTTCTTCAGTATAGGTCCACTGGTAACCACGATGTCCATACCTTCCACTGCTTCCCGGAGATGCTCGGCGGGTTCGATTTTGAGCCCGAGTGTTCTCCCCATCTCATCCGCAAATCTGTTAGCCTGTTCGGGAAACTTGTCGTATACCTTAACCCCGGTGATATCGAACACGCAGGACAAAGCCTCCAGATTGCCGCGGCCCTGGACGCCACAAGCGATAATTCCGACAGTAGAACTGTTCGCCCTTGCCAGATATTTAGCCGCCACAGCGGTGGCAGCCCCGGTTCTCATGGCGGTCACCCATGTACAGTCCATCACGCACAGGGGGATCCCGGTTTCCGGGTCGTTCAAAATAAGTAAACCGCTGATATATGGAAGTCCTCTATCCTGATTCCCCGGATACCCCGAAACCCACTTCATACCCGCTGCTTCAAGACTGGGGATGTATGCGGGCATGGCGTGGATGAACGCATCCGGCATGGTGTGAATACCGGGCTTCGGCGGCATCTCGACCTTGTCATTCCCTTTTTCTATAAACATCCTGTCCAGTGCCTCGATGATCTCGGCCATCGTCAGCCCAACCGATATCACATCGCTGCGGGACAGATACAAAACGGATTCATGCTTCATAGTTGCTCCCCACTTGAATTGACACAAATAATTTCTTAACTTCGCTCAACATTGGAGCACTTGAAAAGGGTACGGTCACAGCCATCTACTCGCGCAATTGGATCGCCGTATCCATCAAAGCAACCAAACGAGAAATCACCAAAACCAGGACCGTATGTAGCGACCCCAAGGAGTGCTAACCGTGGAAACCAATCTAAACGATAAGATGTGGGCCAAGTTTCTTGAGCAAGGATATCTGCTTCTTGGTGTCGTGGCAGACCTGCAGCAAATTGAGTTACTTCGACAACGGATCGATCACATCGTGCTGGGATCGGCCCCCGTTGATTTTGATCGGATCATGATGCAGCTGGACGTAGTGGAGGGGCACGATCGACCCCGACCCCAAACCAGGGGCCACAAGGGAGCTACGCTCAATTACAGAAAATCCAGGACCTGGAACTGGACCCACTGTTTCTCGAATACCTGCAACATCCCCTCTTCCGGGCCATATGCGACCGGGCATATGGCCCCGCAACCGGCGTGGCGTGCTTCCGCGCCATGTTTATGAATAAGCCGGCCGGAAAGGGGCATCACCTCCAATGGCATCAGGACCGGTGGACCGATCTGGATCGTGACCCCCTCATCACCATCTGGACAGCCCTTGACCCTGCAACCACAGAGAATGGCTGCGTAAAAATTATTCCTGGCTCCCACAAGTGGGGGCTGATCAATCCCGAGAGCGGCAGTGGGTTCCTTTCTGGCGACCAGATCGAGGAAACTGCAGAAAAATCAGAGCATACGCTTCTGGAACTGAAGCTTGGTGAAGCGGTGCTTCTGCATAATTGGTTGCTTCACAGCTCGGATACCAATCAAACAGACATCCCGCGGCGTGCCTTCAGCGTTTGCTATATGGAAGCAGCCACAGAATCCGTGAGCGGTCAGTCGTTCCCTGTGGTTTTCGGGGAAGGTGCGCTGACTCCGCCTGTGGCTTAATAGAGGACAACGCCCTGCTTAACCTTTCCAGTTTCTTGAATCTGGCACCTCAATCCACACACCCTCGTTGGCAATCGATTCCTGGCTCGCCAGCCCCGGCAGGGTCATATCCATCGCTTCATGGATTCCGATTGGACATGGGATCTCACCTACGATGGAATTTACAAAGTCCAGAATCTCGAAGTAGTCTCCTCCGCCGTGTCCCGCCTTCATGGCGTCTTCAGACGGATTCCTCCAGATTTCTGGAAGATACTCCTCCTCCAACTCATCCAGATCCATCCAGGCATTTTTTTCTTCGCAAATGTCCGCCAACCAGATCTTGTGTTTCTCACCTTTGCTTCTGGCCGACTCATAGCACCCTTTCGTGCCCTGAAGGGTGTAGTTGGAACCTGAGTGCGGCCGTTCTGAAATCATATCGACCCGGATCTTGATCAACCTTCCTTTCGCAGTCTTGCAGAGCATCACGCACGAATCCTGGTTTTCGTAATAATCTCCTCTGGGATCGGCATAGTGGTTTCCGCTTCCTTCGCAGCAAACCCTCACAACCCGGTCGCCCTCCATCCATTGCAGAATGGGCCCAAGGCTGTGCGTCCCATAGGTTACGCCATCTGTTCCGGTCTGCCACTTGCGACGCCACTTCGTGATTTCGTTGAGACCCTTCAATTCGTGGATATACTCGCCCTCTGCGTAATACACTTCACCGAACATCCCCCGACGAACCAATTCTTTCACCAGGACATTCGGTTTCAAATACGCATAATTCTCAGCCATCATGTAAATCGCCTCTGACCGATTTGCGGCAGCAACCAGCGCTTCGCATTCGGGAATGGAAACTGCGGCCGTTACCTCACTCAGGACGTGAATGTTTCGATCCAGGGCAAGGATTGCCTGGGACGCATGAAAAGGCATCGGTGTACCGATTACAACCGCGTCGATTTCAGATTTTTCCAGCATCTCTTCGAAATCCGTATACATCTCCTTTGCGCCAAGTTTTTCCGCCGCCTCAGGCAACTCCTCCTCGCGAATATCGCAAACAGCGTGCAGCCGTGTCACCGAATGCGCATCAAACGCGGCCCTGAAACTTCCTCCTCTGCCAACGGCACCAACCACGCCCACATTCAACTTCTCCACCGAACCCATAAAAGTCTCCTGTCTTAACCCTGTAATGCAGTTCTTATCAGATATATCCAACCGGCGAGAAAGGCGAGACCACCGAGCGGCGTGACTGCCCCAAGACTGCGAAAACCACTGATGCTGAGTATATAGAGACTACCCGAGAAAATAACGGTTCCTGCCAGAAACAGCCAACCTGTGGTTGCGCCATGCCCATCCGGCCATCGCGTGATGGCCCAGGACGTAAAAAGCAAAGCGAATGCGTGATACATCTGATACCTCACGGCAACCTCAAACACATCCAGCATATCAGGCGACAACCTGTTTTTCAAGCCGTGGGCACCAAATGCTCCCGCCGCCACACCAGTGAACGCCGAGATACAACCTGCTGCGAAAAAGAATTTTTCCATTGCCGACCTCCTGTTATTCCTCAAACCTGCAGTTTTGTGCTTAGAAATAGAGGCTGTGTCCCTGCCCTTCAAACCAGATCGCATCAATAAGAAAGGAAAAGCCAGCGCCCATGAAATGTCCCACAACCATGCCCACAAACAGAGGTTTTGCACGTTCGAAAAGCGCCAGACCACCAATACGGATGATCAGGGTCTTCACCATCCAGGCCACGAAAAGCGACAACACGGTCCACTGTACCTGCCCCACAGAGGCGATCGAAAACCCGATAGGATGTAGACGCCACCAGGTAAATCGGTGACGAAGGTAGGTCAACAGTACTGTCGCAATCATACCGATGAATAGAAACTGAAGCCTTCCTACGGTCACGAATTCTGCGGCCTTCATCTTTGTGACTATGGTATCGAATGGGACCTGTCCATCCCGCCGGAATACCCATTCTCCAAAATTGTATCCGCCATACGCGTACGCTAGCTTCAACGAAAACCAGAAGGATATGAGCAGACTTACACCCAACGCAATCCCCACGGAGCCTAGATAGACACCTCGTGAGAATCGGCGTTCGCTGTTCACCTTTGCAGCGTTCGCGCCGAACGGCATGAAAATTGCGATCGGGTCGCAGACCCAGCCATACGACAGGGCCAGGCCAGCCATGGTGGAGCCACCGAGTGTGGCAGGGCCAACGACGTGCATGGCAAATGCCTGAGGCACGAGTGGGCCTCGCACGAAGACCAATCCACCTTCTATCACGATCCTGGTCAGACCCAGATAAAGAGTGATTACCGCATAGAGGAGCAAAACACCAATGTGGAACGCGATGCCTACCGAATGCAGCCAAATCAGGATGAACAGGGCGGCAACCACAAAGGCGAGGACGGCCCCCCGGTACGAAAGAATTTCACCACTGTCGTCAATACGGTTGTCATTCCATATGGCCTTTTTCAGCACCAGCGCCAGGTGCTCGCGTGCAACCCAGATGCCTCCCAGAACGATTGCGGCGAATGCCCCGAAACCTTGCCATGCCAGGGCCGAAGGATTTATGGAATAGGTTTCAGAAGCGCCAATTGTATACCCGGTACGATTGAACAGCGCCACTTCCACCAGATTGACCAGCGTAAAAACGCAGACACTCAGGATAACATCCACATTGACAAAATAGGTTATGGCCACCAAAGGGAAAGAAAAGTTCGTTGAGAGACCCGGAAAAAGTTGTGTTCTGGCGAGGTTGAGACGAATGGGAGGAATATTGGGCCATTGGTAATTGAAATAACCAGGTATATTCCAGGCGATTTTAAATACGGCCAGACCGAATCCGATCCAGAAAAGCCTGCTTCGCATGAATGCAGGAAGTTTTCGACCATCATTCGCCCCTTCGATCATCATCAGGGGTACATCCGCAAGTGGAAAATTCAGCCGCTCCTTCTCCACCCACTGCTTCCGAAAGATCGAAATGAGCGCGATACACATAATCAGGGTTGCAATTACCAGAGTGCTCCACCAGAACAACGGAATCACCCAGACGTGCCACGGAACACCCACACCTGCCGGCAAGCCCTCAAAAAACCAGGAAACTTCGGACCCTGCGCCTGGCACTGCCCACCGTGGCAGATCCTGATGGAGGTATTCCGCCCATCCATTTTCGGTAGTTGCGAAATAGTAAGGAGATGCCGAAACGGAAATCACGTATCCTGTGATTCCGTAAGTGGGAATCGATACCGCAGCGAGGAGCATCATCAGGACGATCCCCAGTTCATTCCCGTTTAGCCCCAAATTGCGATGCAGAAGTTTCAGCAAAGGATTCAGAAATACGACTACAACGATGAAGGAAAACGCCAGGCCAAGTGGAAAATAATTTGTGGTCATGTAAGTCGATCTAACCACCCATTCCGAATAGGGGGCAGCAAGATTGACCGCGATCACTGAGACAAGCCCGACAGCAACCGCCTTGCCCGTCAACACCCGACCGTGATTGGCGTCGGAGCGAATATCCTTATCCGGGTCTTCTGCGGAAAAGGGCATCGATCATCCTGAGATAAGGGTTGAATTCTCTGGTAGGTTTCAGCAATATAGGACCCATCACACGCGGACGCAAGAGCACTCCCCTTCCCGGTAATCATGGCCATTGCCAATCCTGGCGATCGCTGCAGCCACCGCCTGATAATCTTGAAAAGGGACCTTGCACACATGATCATTAAGGGATTTCGAGTAAAGGAAGTGCTGCAGTTCGGGTGGTCGGTCACGCGACAGAACCTGCTATTTCTCTCCGGTGTTTCTGTAGTGGTAAGTATTGGACCCATCGCCATGCAGTTTCTGACCGATAAATACCTGCAAGACTTCGCCATCCTCAGATTTCTATTCTGGCTGGCCTCTCTTATCCTGAGTTTCGAGCTTACGCTCGGAATCTACAAGATCGCACTGAATTTCGTGGATCAAAAACAAAGCGAAGTTGGCAACCTCTTTGATCATTTTCACCTGGTGCCCCAATTCATCATTGGGACAGTTATATACATCTTGATCGTCCTTGCAGGCCTCATTCTTCTGGTAGTCCCAGGAATAATATGGTCCCTGAAATTCAGTCTGTTTTCATATTATATCCTGGAAGATGAGATGAAGGCGACGGACGCGCTGAGAGCGAGCGCAACTGCCACCGATGGGGCGAAATGGCAAATATTCTGGCTCGAACTGGCATCAATCGGCCTGGTCATACTGGGGCTGGCCTGTCTCATTGTGGGCCTTTTTATAGCCTTGCCGGTCATCTACATCGCAATGGCTCAAGTCTACAGAACTCTGAGACGCCAGGCTGACTCCGTATCTCGGGCCGCTCCACACGAATGAATGCGTAGCCGAAACGCGAAAGGGGGCAAGACCCTCACGGGCATGCCCCCTTGACATCCTGCATTTTATAAGACTTATGGTATGGCGAATCCGTACGAACGGAAAACCTCGAACGCCGCTTTGGACTGAAGAAAAGCAAGCAGTTCCAGCGCCCTGCCCGATCCACCTTTTATTACTGCTGCAGGATATACGATCGGATCGTGTGATGTTTTAGGTAAAAATGACAGAACTCGAATACGCTTGCTTGCCATGGCATCTGTGGCGTATACAATCCCGATCTGACACGCGCCACGTTCTACAAAAACCAGGGCTGCCCTCACATCGGCCGCTACGGCAAGCCGATCCTCGACGCCATTCCACCAACCCAGCCAGACCATTGCTTGTTTTGCATATATCCCGGCAGGCACGTGGTCCGGGTCCGCGATCGCTAGCCGCCCATCGAACTGAGTTGATAGCTCCTCCTCCCAAACTTCCACCGACAACTCTTCTCCGGTTGGCGCAACGACCACAAGCGAATTTCCAAGCAGGTCCACGCGGCTGCTGTCCACGACCAACTGCCTTTTCTGCAGATAGTTCATCCAGGATGGATTGGCCGAGATGAACACATCGGCAGGGGCGCCCAGTTCGATCTGGCGTGCAAGCGTACTGGAGGAAGCAAATGACAGTCGCACCTCGATCCCGTATTCATTTTCGAAGTCGTCTGCGGCTTCTTGCAATGCGTTATTTAGACTGGCCGCCGCGAAAACACGAACTACATCGGCTGAAGCATTGCAGATATCCACGATGAAGAACGAAAGGGCTAGGATTACAATGCTGAGGATCTTCGACACGGTCAGGTCCTATAATCCCGTCCCAAACCAGATTCGGTTAGGGGTCTCTTCAAGAATGCCGCGTTTTTCGGACTCACTGAGACCCAGTTCCTGTGTAAAAACGGCCAGATGCTCTGCATATGTGGCCTTCTTCAACCAGTGCTCGCATGGGAAGCCAGATCCCCACATACACCTCTCCGGGGTAAATGCTTCGATCAGAGATCTTGCAATGGCGTGTGTGTCGGTAAACGGATAGTCCATGTCTGACCCAAAAACTGTGAAGCTGAGCTTCAAACTGAGATTTCGAAACCTCGATAGGCCGCATACTGCCTGAACCGTTTCGGATCCTTCCCCATCTTTTGCCATTGGATATCCCGAATGGTCCAGAACCACCTGGACATCGGGAAATCGCGCAAGAAGATCTGAAAGTTGATCAAGCAGACTGGACCGGATATGCGCGCAAATCACAATGCCTAGCCGTTGGGCCGCCTCCCAGATACGAGTGGTTCCCGGGTGATAGAACATCGGGTAGGTCTCACCGATAGGCGCCACCCTCAAGCCTTTTATATTGCACTCCCTGGAAAGTCGCTCCAGTTCCTCAATGGTGTGTGCAGCTGACGGATCGAGACTACAAACCCCAACTGCCCACCCGCGGCTCTCGACGCACAGGTCTGCCAGAAGTCTGTTGTCCCACTTGTACGCTGAACCCGTCTGCACAAGCACCGCTCGCCTCACGCCAGCCTCGTTCATTTCTGACTTCAGATGTTCGATCGAGCCCGTCTCTTTCGGGGGTCTGCTTGGCTCCTCGACCATTGGATAAAGTGATTCGTCGGCGTGATAGACGTGGGCATGCGTATCTACAATGTTCACCTGGAGGACTCCTTTTCACGATCTGAACGACTGTTTTTCGAAGTGCATGAATATCCACAAACTGACCCGTCTAATCAAGCCAAATCAAATTCATGAACTTTCCTGGCCTGAGCACTTAATAGAAAAAGGTTTGTACAAGCTGCCAACCATTTTCCCCGGTACGTGTCTAATCTGGTGAGGCCACCAAATGGATGAACGTGAACAGATTCTGATTGTGAGAGCAAAGCAACGAGACCCGAGGGCTTTCGAGATACTGGTTGGAAGCTACAGCAGAACCCTGTTGGGTCTGGTATTCAACATGTTAGGCAATATGGATGATGCCCAGGACGTCTACCAGGAAGCCCTTCTCTCGGCATACAAGGCACTGCCAAAATTCAAACTCAAGAGCGAATTCTCAACGTGGCTATACAGAATTGTAGTCAACAAGGCTCTAAATTTTCGCCGGCGTGCCCGCAGTCGACCAGAACAGTCAGATAACGATGCCTTACCTGTCGCACTTACTCACACCCGGACACCGGAGCGCGAATTCCTTGAAACCGAATTTCAGCAGCAGGTATTGAGGGCGCTGGATGCGCTTTCCCGACACGAGAGAACTGCGTGGACACTTTGCCATGATCGAGAACTGAAAATCAGGGAAGCCGCCGCTATGATGCAATGCTCGGAAGGTGCGATAAAGAGTTACATGTTCCGCGCACGGAAGAAGCTCAAGCAGAACCTGAAATCATACCTGCAAGAGGACACCAATGGCTGACAGAGACCGAGAACGCTTGTTACTGTATCTCTACTATGAGATGCAGGAGGCCGACAGGGTTGAGTTCGAACGCGATCTGGAGTCCAATCCTGCACTCAAAGAGGCACTTCTTGAAGAACAGCGGTTCCAATCTTTTTATCCCACTGGAATCAACACACACATTTCTGAGGAAACCGTTCTGGAAAGTCAGGTCTTGCTCCGTCACGCCTTGCGTAAACTTGAACATCGAGAAGGCTATCTTTCCGGTCTGCGCTCATTTTTGGAACGGTGCACAGGGTCTCCTGCCATGGGCTCATTGGCATTCGTTGCGGTCTTTATCCTTGGGTTCCTGGTTCATGAGATCCCCCTCTCGTCGATCCCGGAGCCATCCGTGTCCGCGGTTGAAGACGTGCACCTGCCGGATCCGGAATCTCTGGATATCCTGGATCTCCAGGTAACCAACTACAACCCGTCAACCGGTGACTTAAATATACAGGTAGACGCTGTATCCCGGTTTTCCTATCACGAAAACATACGCAATCATTCCGCTCGGATCCTGTTGTCGGCTGCAGTGAAGTCAAATCTCGAGCCTGGTGCCCGCCTCGACGTGATAGAACTGTTGCGCGATCAGACAGACAGTGGAGATATCCGACAGGCCCTGATCTACGTACTCCTTCACGATGAAAATCCGGGCGTTCGTTTGCATGCGCTGGATATTCTGAAAGACGCAACTTCCGATGCCCGTGTCCGGGAAGCGCTTCTCCTTGCCCTTTCCAGAGACCAGTTTCCCGGAATTCGAGTGGATGCAATCGAGGCGCTGGAGGCATATAGCGATCCAGAAGAAGTGGCGATGGTTGGCGGATCCAAAGAGAATGTGAACTTCATACACGGTGAGACCCGCAGGACATTGGAAAACTGGAACAGCATCCTTCGGGAATGATAATCAAGAAAGGAGCAAGAAATGACCTGGACAAACTACCTGCTGAGGTCTGCTTTAACTTTCACTGTCGTACTGCTGAGTTCCGTCTGCTTCGGGCAGGAAGAAGCTGCGGTAGTCCAGGAGGGGTCGGCCTACGTAGCACGCCTAGAAAAGATACTACCTGTTTCGAAGGGTGGAACATTGACTGTAGACACAGAACTTGGCCCAATCTCTGTAAAAGCCTGGGATCGTGACGACGTGCAGGTGATCATAGAAAAGCGTGCAGACGTTTTTACCGAAGCCGAAGCCAGTGCGCTTATAGAAGACTACCAGATATTTGTTCAAACTGAAAATGGCTCCGTCAACATAGAGGCCCAATCGAAAAGTGGCCGAAGTCTGAATTCGCTACGGATAATCCACAGATTCTCTGTGCCGGTTGTTTATAACGTCGATCTGAAAACGGAAGCCGGCAAGATTTCGGTTTCGGATCTCGAAGGAAACGTGAAGGCCCTCACATCTGGAGGCGCGATACACGTTGGCCAGATCACCAATGGGTCCGTGGATATCACGACTGCAGGAGGAGGGCTGGGCATCGCCGGTATTCAGAACGGGAACGGTACAGGGAAAACTTCGGGAGGCGGTATTAAAGTCGGGGATGTCACAGGAAACCTATCGGTGAATACCTCCGGTGGGCGCATCACACTGGGTAAGATAGGCGGCACGCTTTCCGCTGAAACCGCAGGTGGAAGCATCAAAATCGCACAAACAGGTATCGAAGCTGTAGCCCTCACTTCAGGCGGATCCATCAAAATTGGAAAGGCCGACGGATCGGTGAAAGTCAGAACCGCAGGTGGGAGTATCTCTATAGGACCCTCCGAAGGCCTGGTTAAGGCAAGTACCGCAGGGGGATCTATCAATATTGCATCTTCCGGAGGCGATGTGGAAGCTACCACATCGGGAGGCAATATCAAAGTAAATGGCTCTGCCGGATCGTTGAAGGCGAACACCAGAGGAGGCAATATTCACATCAGGGGTGCTCGCGGCGCGATCGAAGCTGTGACGTCCGGGGGCGGGATCGATGCGGAACTGGTGGAGTCGGGGGAGTCGGTCGACACCCATTGCAATCTGGAAACCCGGGGAGGGAATATCACGATACGCCTGCCCGAAAATCTCTCCGCAACTCTTGACGCAGAATTGGAGATCAGAAGAAAGGTAAGCAGAGATTACCAGATATATTCCGACTTCCCCCTCAAGATCGACGGAGCGGGATCGCGGTTGATAACCGCAACTGGAAAGATCAACGGTGGAGGAGACCTCATAAAACTGAATACCACAAATGGTGACATACGGATCAGAAAATTAGAAAAATAACCTGGCGTTAGGTTTTTGAGCAGGGGCCCCGTTGCGAGTCTGCGGGGCCCTTGTCATTTCAGTATTCAACAGGAAAACCCTCCAGCCTGTTGACAAACCCGCAGGGGTCTTTATTTTCTTCAGGAGTCAAATCACTCGATGAGGAACTCGCTATGTATCCCGGTCCAAACGAAACAGTCCTCCAGGCCCAGGCAAGGGTCTGCACGGGTCCACATCAGACCAGACCCCTGGGTGTGGATCCTGATGGTCCCCAACCCCTGAAGATACTCGAACTGATCCTAGATTCGGTCCGAGGGTCACTGCCGTACGCGAACGCCGTATCGCAAATTCAGATGGGCGCTTTCTTTGGGGCTATGACCATTCGAAAAGGCTTTCCAGAAAAAACCAATTGGAGCGAAGCTGAGCGTGCGGCATTTAAGGAACTCGGGCCCAAAATGCAGAGAGACTTACCCCCGGACCTGAAATTTCTGCTGGATCCATCCTCACGCTGCAAGCCATTGAATATTGTCGAAAAAGAGGTCATCGATGCGCTGGTCCTGATCCTGGCCGGAAATCATCTGACCTACGACCAGACCAGGAAGATGGCAAGCAGCATTCTGGGCCAGGAGGTTCGGGAATCTCTGAAAGGGGCAGCACTCATTGGTCAACGCATGAATCTCGAGACGTTCGATGAGGCCAGAGGATATCTGGACGCAGCCTTCGACCCTGAAAACATCCTTGAGGTAGCCACGCCCTCACTCACTCATTTCGGCGAACCTTATGATGGGTCAAGGCGATACTTCAGACCCACGATATTCATTGCTGCTGTCCGTGCCGCTCTGGGAAGGCCTACGCTGATCCATGGCACAGACCAGATGCCCCCAAAATACGGCGTTACCGACGAACAAATCTTTTCCACGCTGGGTGCCGGCCGAGAGATCACATTGTCCCAGGCTTCAACACTTGTTGAAGACAGCAGCGTAGGGTTTGCATTTCTTAGCCAGCGAATCTATTCGCCAGGTGCCTATGCTGCAAGAGAATTGCGGCGTCACATTCAGAAGCGCCCTCCCTGGGCAGCCACCGAAAAGGCACAGATGCTGCTTCGAAGCTCTGGATCCAACCATATGGTCATAGGGTATTACCATTCAGGATATGAAGACCTGTTTCTCAATCTCATCGAAGACCACGGCCTAGAGTCCGCCCTTGTGGCGAGAGGTTTGGAAGGGTGCAGCCATTACTCGCTCAAATATTCCAAACCATCCGATTCCGATCACAAGGCGATGAATTTCACCATGGGTACAAAGAAATCCACAACCGGATTCAGTCGCTATTCAGTCGATGTCGACACCCGGAAATTCGGCTTTTCATACAGTCAGCACCCCCGACCCGAAAGCGTTTCACCAACCGCATTCGCCAAAATGGGCCTTGAAGCGCTTTCAGGTCAGAAGGGCGAAGTATTCGATCAGATCGTTCTGAATGTTGGGCTCAAAGATCACCTGCTGGGCTTCTGCCCGGATCCGATGGAATCGATTGTGTTGGCCTCCGATGCGATCCTGAGTGGAAAGGCGCTCGCCCATTTCAATGCCTATATCCAAAAGTCTGTACCCCGCCCGCCCGGATCGGACTGAACCCCACCTGGGTCCAGCTGTTCCGCGAGATCGTCTCTGCCGCAATTCCGCCCCTCTCACCTGGCATTCGCAGTGATATGGACCAGGCTCTCAAGTTTCTATTGTGGCCGTACGACCCAGTTCATATCTTGAATCCTTCTCGTAAGAAAAATAAAGTGCAACTCAAAAGGAGCGGATGCATGAAACGCATTGCAATTGTTGGTGGAGAAACGCACATCGGAGAGGTCACACAGCTCGCGGGAACCGAGCTCGAAATTGTCGGAGCGCTGGTGAGAGAGGATCAAAAGGCCCACGCTGCGGAGACATTCAAGTGCCCGTTGTTCGATGACGAATCCACACTTTTCACCCAGGCGAAACCCGAAATTGTGGCCGTTGCCAACGAGAACAACCAGAAAGCAGGTGTTATTCTGCGGGCGCTGGACCTGGGATGTGACCTGGTGGTCGACAAGCCTCTGGGAATTACCATGGATGAACACGCCCAGATTGAGGGCAAGCTAAAGCGTATGCCGGAACGAAGGCTGCTCATGCTCCTAACACTGCGCGGTCAGCCGCTCTGGGCAGGCATGCGTCAGATCGTTCAGGGCGGATCGATCGGCACGCCCGCATACTGCCACGTCAGAATGGCGGTGCGTCTGAAGCGCGACCAGAGACCCCCATGGTTCCTCGACGTCCGACAGGCAGGAGGCTTGTTTCTCGACCTGTTGATCCACGGCATTGACCAGGTGGAATGGGCACTGGGTTCCCGAGTCACAGCGCTTACTGCGATCACGGGAAATCTCGGTGATCCGTCAGACGAACATCTGAGAGATCATGCATCTGTCTTTTGCGAACTGGAAAGTGGCGCCAGTGCTGTGATCGAGGGTCAGCGAATGCTGCCCGACACCAAAGGTTCAGACTATCGGATGCACGTTGCCGGAACTTCGGGATACGCGGATCTGGATATGATGGGCAAAACTTTGACCCTTACGAATCCCGATGGAGCGGAAACAGCGGTTTCGGACATGCCTGAAGCCCGCTCAGTCGTCGCAGACTGGCTGGAGGGTGGAGATCTGGTGGGCCAGCAGGCCTCGGTAAGGGCCAACTATCTTTCTGTGTTGGCCACAGAATCTGCAACTCAGCACAAGAGAATCGAAGTGAGCCACTAAATTTGATTCAGCATTCCTGACAGGAGTATAAGATGTCGGTACCCTCAGTAACATTATGCAATTGGAAACACGACGCACCCTTCGCGTATTCGATGACCTACGATGAAGGAACGGTGGATACCCTGGCAAACGCACTGCCGATCCACGAAGAATACGGCATTCCAGGCCATTTGGACGTGGTTGCCGGCCAACTTGGCAGACCGAGAAACGCCTTTGCGAGCAGTCTCAATGGGTATTGGCACATGAGCGTAGATGAGCTCAGGTTTCTCATGGACAAGGGATGGGGAGTGGGCAACCACTCCTGGAGTCACTATGTCTATCCGTGTCACCCCGGGTTGGATCTCTACAGAGAAATCGTCTGGAGCAAGTACCGTCTCGAAGACATGCTCGATTTTCCTGTGAGAATCTTCACGATTCCCAATGATGTATATAACTACGAGATCGTGCTGCCCATGATAAAGGAGCACTACCTGGCCTGTGCCTTTATCGAAGGCGGCCCCAATCGCGACGACTTCGACCTGTACAAAATTGGCAACTGTCTCGTTGCCTCGGGTGGTTTCCGTCCTCGCCCCGGATGGCCGGAAGAATTGAAGACTGAGAATATCACTCTGGAATTTGTACAGAACTCCTGGGTCTATGAAACCTCTCATCTCTGTCTGTGGAACGTGCCTCAGGCTCACAAGTGTGTCACCCCCGAATATATGGATGCGCGATTCAAGAAACTTCACGCGATTTCCGATGGCAAAATGTGGGCCGCTACACCCGATGACGTGATCGACTACGAACTAATGAAACGCAATATCCAGATCGAAAATGTGTCCTCTGCGGAGGGTAAAGTGTCATTTGATGTAACCGGCGAATGGCCAGTGGGTGTGATGAATTGTGCTGTTACTCTCAAGATATCGGACACGGGATTCACCAAGGTTCCCCGGGTTGAGCAAGACTTCCAAAAAGCCGAAGGGGGTTACGCTGCTCACAAGGGGATCGAATCCATCAAAAAAGTTGGCAATGACTTCCTGCTGACGCTCCAGCTCGCACCACATAGAACCATTCATCTTTCTGAGTAATCACCAGGGAATGGGAAAAGATCACATGGCGTATAAACCCTCTCCGCGTCCCAAATTCGACCACCCGACACACATTCCCGCTGAATCCACCACGCTTCACCTCTGGGGAGAGGAAGGTGGTGGACAGGTCCCGGATTGGTGTTATGTATCCAGCGACAAAATCCATCAGCTTATATTCGGCCTTCCTCCCGGTGGTGCATTCCGTCATACAGACGATTACAAAACCGTCTTCGCGGCGGACGAGATATACTTCGTACTCAGCGGCACACTCGCCCTCGCCAATCCCGAAACAGGAGAGGTTCATATAGCTGAACCGGGCGAGGCCATGTTCTTTCGTCGTGACACCTGGCATCATGGCTTCAATTACAGCACGAATGCCTTGAGAGTTCTGGAGATTCTCGCGCCTCCCCCATCCTCCGGTAGTTGCGGTCAGTATGCGCTGCTTCAACCCGATCTTCCGGCCAGAACCTACACCCGGGATGACCTCCTGGGACAATGGCCTGCTGCGCGGGCAAAGACGACTGAGAACAACACAATGCAAGTCATCAGGAAAAGCGATTACCTCTGGCGACTCGAGGGCCGGGAACAGCAAGTGATGGTAGCAATTCTTGCGAGTACCGAGAACTTGACCGTCGGCAGAATCGATCTGCTTCCAGCGAGAAAATCTGATATCCACAGCCACCGGGGAGACGAAAGTCTCTATGTCATCGAGGGCACACTGCATATCAACCTTCCAGAAACTGATGGACAACGGTGGTTTGAGTTGAAACCCGGAGACGGATTCTATATCCCCGAAGGCACACCCCACCAGTACCACAATATCACAGACGAAAGTACGGACATGGTCTTCGCAGTCGCCCCTGAATACAAGTCCGCGGAGTAGGGTTTCCCATGACTGAAACCGACACGAGTTGTGCCATAGGCATCGACGTGGGCGGTACAAAACTCGCGGCGGGCATCGTCACATTTCCTTCAGGCACCATCCATACACGTCTGGTGGAACCCACCAATCCCCAGAATGGGGGTTCCGCAGTTTTCGATTTGGTGGAACACGCTGCAAGAAAACTCATCCAGACTGCGAGAACAGCCAATATAAACCTGGTTGGAATCGGCGTTGGTGTCGCCGAACTGGTAGATCTGGAGGGTAACGTTACCAGCGACCATACCATCAAGTGGGTCGACATACCGGTCCAGGATCGGCTTCAGGAACTGGCCCCCTCCATTGTAGACGCGGACGTTCGTGCCGCCGCCCTGGGGGAAGCGCGATTCGGAGCTGGCAAGAACTATCCGTCATTTGCCTACGTATCTATAGGGACTGGAATCGGATGTACACTCGTCCAGAACGGACTGCCCTATTCGGGCGCCAGGGGGAACGCGCTGATCGTGGGCAGCAGCCCGCTGAGCACGGTTTGCACCGAGTGCGGCTCACAGTTACACCCTGTCCTGGAAGCGTTCTCGTCCGGCCCGGCGCTTGTCCATCGCTTCGTGATGTCAGGAGGGCAGGCAACCCGTGCGGAAGAGGTATTCGACGCTGCCGAAAAGGGTAATGAGAAGGCGAAGGAAATCATCATTTCGGCTGCCGATTCACTGGGAGCGAGTGTGGGTTTCCTGGTCAACGTACTGGACCCACATGCGGTCATTCTAGGTGGGGGCCTGGGTTCCAGGCTGGGCATTTACTTCGATAGAGTACTTGCATCGACTCGCAAACACATCTGGTCACCCGCCAGCAGCAAACTCCCGATTCTTCAATCCCGACTGGGACCTGAGGCAGGAATAGTTGGAGCCGCCGCAAGAGCCCATCTCCAATTCGCGTAATACACCCGCAAACAATCCACACTATATAGATCAGGAGTCTGCATTGGACAAGAACGCGATCATCGTTGGAGCAGGACACAACGGCCTGGTTACGGCCTACTACCTCGCGAGAGCGGGTCTGGACGTACAGGTATTTGAGCGGAGGGCCTTCGTAGGCGGAGCGTGCGTCACTGAGGAACTGTGGCCGGGATTCAAGTTTTCAACCTGTGCCCATATGATCCACGGCTTGCCACCAAGAATAATTGAGGACATGGCCCTTTATGATCGTGGCCTGGTCGTGCTACCCCGCGAGGGCTATATCCGAATGCGCCCGGATGGGTCATACTATGGCCCCGTAGATCATCCATCTTCAAGAAACCGGGCGGCCCGAGGCAGGCTGTCGGAGCAGGAACTTACCGAGATGCGTGCATACGGCGATTTCAAGTCCACCCTTGCCAACATTATGGAGCCGTACCGTTTCCAACCGCCTCCTTCTCTCGACCAGGTTCGGGAGAACATCGCCGGGACGCCTGCACAAGCGGTACTCGAAAAAGGATTGAAGACACGGATCAGTCAACTCCAGAATGAATTTTTGTCCACTGACGCGTTAAAGGATTGGCATGCTGGTGAAGGAGCGGCAGTTGGACGAGACCCCCTGGGGCTTCACTTTGCATACAGCTCCATCAATCGTCCAGACCCTGAAACCGGTGAGGCGCACCCCTATGGATATGTAAAGGACGGGATGGGTGCGGTGAGTAAATACATGGCTGAAGCGGCTGCCGAGGCCGGGGTAAAAGTACACGTAAACTCAGATGTAAAGGAATTCATCGTCGAAGACGGATCAGTTGTAGGTATTCGCCTCGAAGATGGTTCCGAGGCGCGTGCGGACATTGTGGTGTCGAATCTGGATCCCAAAAACACCTTCCTCAATCTGATGCCGCCAAACCATGTAGACGACACGTTTCGGAAGCGGCTGAGCGACCTGATCACGGGGGTCAGCTGTTACAAACTCCTGGCTGTAATCAGCGAACTCCCCGAATGGAAGCACTGGGACGGCGCTTCCGACCAGCCCCACATAGGTGCAGTTACGCTTCAATCTTCCCGTCCGGAGATCGACGCCGCATACGATGAACTTGAGGCCGGCCTCCCAGTCAGGAAACCCGTGATCAGTTTCTCCATGCCCTCCTTCGCGGATCCAGGACTCACACAGGATGGGTACCACACCGCCTCGGTATGGATCTATCCCGCTCCCGGCCGCCTTAAAAACAACTCCTGGGATGAGGTTCGAACCGAGATCGCCGAAGGCATTATCGATCAAATTACCGAATACGCGCCCAACTTCAAGGCATCAATTCGTAATTACATTTTTCGGACGCCCCAGGATCTGCAGCAGGAAAATCGGCTTACCGACGGATGTATCTGGCACGTCCAGCATGCCGGGGAGCACCTGTTCTGGAACCGACCACTGCCGGAACTATCAGCATACCGTGCGCCACAGAAAGGACTCTACCTGTGTGGGGCAGGTCAGCACCCGGGTGGCGAAGTAAGCGGTATACCTGGCTATAATGCAGCCCACACAATCCTGAAAGACCTGTAACGGTTCAGGAATATTTCTCATCCAATGCTTTGTAACGAATTGACTCCTATGACGAGTATCCTGATCACACCCGAGCAGATTTCAAACGCTCGAAGAAACGCGGAGCGCTTTCCGTGGGCATCCGCCTTGAGAGACGAGGCGGTCGCAGCGGCAGAACGGTGGACCGGCCTGGAAGATGAAATTCTCTGGTCGCTTGTCACCGAACAATCCATCGGGCGCAGTACCAACGCCAGCGTGCTCAAGGGGTGTCCCGGATGTGGTGATGGCATAAACCGATACGGTGGTTCCTTTCGAGTGGATGTCCTGGCAGAACCTTGGAAGATTAAGTGTCCCAATTGCGAAAGTGTATTTCCGACAAATGACTTCGGTGCGTTCTATCAGAGCGGCAAGGGAGCGGACGGATGCTTCGACCCCGAGCGGGCGAACAGGGACTTGCTGTGCAATGTTGCTCACCCGGATCCTGAAGATCCCGAACACCGATTTGGTGTAGACGACGGCACCGGATGGACGGACGATTCCGGAGAGTCGTTCAAGCTTGTCGGTGTCTACTGCCATCACGGCGTGTGGAATGAGATACGTTCAGCCTGTGAAGGATTGAAGCAGGCTTTCCTGTGGACAGGGGAGGAAATCTACGCGCACAAGGCCGGTGTTCTGCTGGCTCGTATAGCGGATCTGTATCCTGAAATGGACTGGTCTTTTTGGGCAAAACAGGGATTCTACAATTCGGATGGTCTGAGCGGGAGAGGCAGAATCTATGGTCGGATTTGGGAACCCGGACTGCTGATCTGCTTTACCCGTTGCTATGATGCCGTACGCACAGCGTGGAATCAATGCAAAGACATGTTCCGATTCCTGACGGAAAAGCAGCGTGCACTCTCACTGACACCGCAGGACTCTCCCGATGCCCTGTGCGAACACTTCGAGAATCACCTGATCCGCGAAGGCATACAGGGCATCGTGAGCGGGGATGTGGCAAGAAACCAGCCTGGCGACCAGGTTACCATGGGGGTTCTGGCGGTCGTCCTGGACGCAAAGGACACGGACGAGTGGCTGGATTGGATTTTCCGGGAAGGACATCTCAGAGGACAGATCCCCAACGGGGGCCACATCCCTCAACTGTTCGCGGGAGAGATCGACCAGGACGGTGTGGGATCTGAGGCTGCCCCCTCCTACAGTCTCGGGTGGCTACACAAAGCGCAGGGAATGAACGATCTCGACCAGGTGATCCGATGCAGAACCACCTACACACGGAACAGCGTTCGGTCCTTTGGTAGATACAAGCAGATGTTCTTGGGTCACCTCCGAATGATCTGCCTTGGAAAATTCATCCCGGCGATCGGAGATACGGGCCAGACCGGGAGCCCGAACCTCTGCGGCCTCACCATTGAGCAATGTCTGGAAGGACTACAGTTGTTCGGGGATCCGATATTCGCTCAAGCGGCTTTTCTCCTCGCCAATGGCGATATGGGGAGGATCCACGGATCCCCTTTCGAGGAGAATCCTGAGGACATCCAAACTCAGGTGGCCGAGCTAGTGGATCAGCACGGTGTATTCCGCCCTGTTTCGGACCTGATGACCGGATATGGCCTCGCGTTGTTGCGGGATGGAGAACCCGGAAAAGAACGAGCACTCTGGACCTATTACGGCCGGAACACAGGTCACGGCCACGCTGATCGGCTGAATCTGGGACTTTACGCGTTTGGTCTGGATCTGCTGCCAGACCTAGGATATCCTGAACATGCAAGAGTGTGGCCCAAGCGTTCCGGCTGGACGAATCATACGGTTTCACACAACACAGTAATGGTGGACAAGACACCGCAGACCGGAAGTTATACGGGAAAGATCCGGTACTCTGGCCAATCAGGGGACGCCCAGGTCGTCTCCATTTCCTCCCCCGATGTCTATTCCCAGTGTGAGACCTATGACCGAACCAGCGTCATGGTGAGCGTCACAAATTCAGACTTCTATGTTCTGGATCACTTTCAGGTAAAGGGTGGAACGAGCCATCACTTCACGTTTCACGCCGCTGAGGGTCCGGTCGAATCCACCGGTCTTGAACTCGCTCCCCAGAGGGACGGGACGTATGCAGGAGAGGATATACCCTTTGGCAGCTTTTACGATGGCGAAGTCAAATCCTATAAAGGCAGTGGTTTCCAGTATCTCTACGATGTTCGCCGGTGCTCCGATCCAGAAAGCCTCATATCGGTTGAATGGTCGGTCAAGGACACCTGGCAGACGCTGCCCGATTCCCCCTCTCCCGGCGCTGATACAGGAGTAAAACTCAGATGGAACATGCTGAACCCGCCTGGCGAGGTTTCGCTGTGCCATGGAGACCCTCCCTCCAACAAGCCGGGCAATCCCCGCCGGTTGTCCTATGTCGTTGCCGAACACGCGGGAGAAAAAGGTCTGAGATCGAGTTTCCTGAGTGTCATAGAAGCCTACAAAGGGAATCGCGTGGTTCGGGACATCGAAGAACTGGATTTTGGCTTCGAAAATGCCAGGGTAGTCAGAATACACTTGCCTGGGAACCGCACGGACACAGTCTTTTTCTCAGATGGAACCCGGCAAATCAAGCTGGAGGACGGCATATTATTCGATGGAAAATTCGGGATATATTCAGAATCTCCGAATGGACCCGAATGGGCAACCCTGACCGGAGGCACGGTCCTGGGAAGGGAAACACATGCCATCAGAGGACAAAGCGCCGAATGGCGGGGAGTGGTCACCTTTCGTGGTGACGGTGAAATTCGAACAGATGCAGCGCACCCTGGGACAATTGATCTGACCGGTTCATATCTGACGATAGAAAACGAAAATCCACATGATGCGTGTTACCGAATAGAGAATGTGACCCGGAAGAACGGTGAAACGGTCATCGATGTTGGAGATGTGGATTTTATCCGGGGCATGGTCGATGACCTGGACTACTCGAGAGGTTTCCGTTACGACTTCAAACCAGGTCATCGCTTCTGTGTAGTGTTGACCTGCTATAAACGGTTTCTATAGTACTCCCTGCAACACTGCCAGGTCTCCCGGAAGTGCAAGCGATACCAAATCAACGGTTATTCGACCTCACCCTGAATCCCTGTTCGGTAAGGAATTGGTCGAGTTCCTCCCGTCGATGAAACTGACCCGCCCGTCCACCTGCCACAGATGTCCACCGGCTGTCTTCCTGATGCATACCCTGCGCTTCGTAGAAATCCGAACTTGTTCGGTCGTACGTCTCCAAATGGTTCTTGTGTGTTTCCACGTCCAGATACCTGTCTTTCTGTAGAACAGCACCCAGTGGGAGTCTGGGCTTCACATCAGGTTGTTGATTCGGATAGCCGATGCACATGCCTGCCACCGCATACACGTATGGCGGCAAACTCAGCAACTCACCTACCGAAACTGGATGGTTGCGCATTGCCCCGATCATGCAGATTCCCAGGCCCTCCGACTCTGCTGCAACAGCAACATTCTGCATCACCAGTGCGACATCAACAGTGGCGATGAGAAGTGCTTCGGCGAAATCTCCATCGAACCGTTCCGCGCCCTGGAGTTCACCCGCCATCTTGCATCGGTTGAGATCTGCGCAGAAAGCCAGAAAAACAGCGCTTTCGTGAATCTGTGTCTGGTTAGCACACAATTCGGCCAAAGCGCTTTTTCTTTCAGGATCTGACAAATGAATGATCGAGTACGCCTGCAAATTGCTGGAGGTGCTTGCCTGCTGTCCGCACGCGATCAATTCCTCCAGCAATCCTTCGGGAAGCTCCTGATCGGTAAATTTTCTCACGCTTCGATGCTGCATCATCGTTTCCATCGTGGCATTCATTTCGTTCCTCTCTTGTTGTTTGAACGGGTTTCGAGTTCCTTCCAAATATCGCCCGGTCCGCATAGTTGGTCAACAGATACTCCAAACTGCACGTCACCTTGACGAGGGAACCGCAAAGTAGTATTTTTAGTGTTCTTAAGTGAGCTCCACCGCTTTTCCCGGAGTAATCGGAATGCCCACTGCACTGCTGATTGTGGACCACGGTTCAAAGATTCCCGAAGCGAACCGGATGCTCGAGAAAGTGGCGGATCTTGCCCGTGCGAAGGCACCGGGAATACCTGTCCACATCTCGCATATGGAGCTTGCCCACCCATCTATCGAGACAGGGTTTGCCGCCTGCGTCTCCGACGGGGCGGACAACATCGTGGTGCACCCCTATATGCTCTCTCCCGGTCGCCACGCCACATCGGACATCCCGAGAATGGTAGCAGAGATTGCTGCGGCCTTCCCGGATGTATCCTACTCGATATCGCCACCCCTCGGCGTTCATGAAAAAATAGTCGATGTCGTACTGGAAAGGGCTGGGTTGCTTTAATGCACACGCTTCGAGGAATGGGCTATTGACTGAATCCGCGCCCAACCCGCTGCGACGGGTGTGTTATATCACCTTTGCGCACATTACAGTCGACTTCTACATGACGCTTTTTCCGCCGCTTCTTGCCCTGTTCGCCACCAGATTCGGGCTGTCACTCGTTGAAGCATCCCTTCTTCCGATGACAATATCGGTATTCGGGAACATGCCCCAACCCATGATGGGTTACCTGGGCGACAAGAACAACCGGATGATTCTTGCCGCATTGGGTGTATTTTGCTGTGGTCTGTTTGTCTCCATTATCGGATTCGCCCCGTCGGCACCGGTACTCGCCCTCTTTCTGGTTTTCGCTGCACTGGGTTCATCGCTGTTCCACCCCACCGGTGGAGGACTAGTAACTGCATCGCTCCCGGGACGCTCCAACCTTGCAATGGCGATTTTTCTTACTGGCGGCCCGCTCGGCATGGCCATTGCACCCGTGGCCGGAACACAAATCATCCAACGATATGGTCTCGAGCAGCTCTGGATCACGGTATTTCCCGCAATTGTTGCAGCTGCTTTTCTCCTGCGGTTTTCCAGATCAGGAAATCTGGGTGAAAGCACTACGAAACCCGTTCGCATAAGCCTTGCCTTTCTCAAAACCTCGGAAGTGCGTCCCCTCTGGACACTGTTCGCAATCAGTGTTTTTCGCTCCTTTGTACATGCAACATACATTAGTTTTATCTCGTTTCTTGGACAAAGTCGGGGATGGAACATCAGTGAAATTGGGTGGACACTTTCCGCCTATCTTGTGTGCATTACAATGGGACGCATTGTTGGCGGATATTTGGGCGATCGCATCTCACCCCGAAAATTGCTTGGCGCCTCGTGCGGCATATCGGCCTGTTTTTTCATACCCTTCTGTTTCACCACCGGAGTCTATTCACTGGTTCTGTTTTTCCTGGCAGGTTTCATCTTCGATCTCGGTGCAACCACAAACATCGTTCTGGCACAAAAGGTTCTCCCACAGAACACCAGCACGGCTACAGGAATGGTTATGGGCTTCTCCTGGGGTGTGGGTGGCATCCTGATGCCATTTGTCGCATTGCTTGCAGATGCCACCTCGATCTCAGTAGCACTAGCCGCCGTCTCCTCACTGCTGCTGCCGGCAGCACTCCTCGTTGGGGCCTTGCCCAAGATCAGACCCCAATCCTTGTCGCAGGCTGGCGGGTGACAGAAGCAATGCAGGCCTGCGGAACCCTGCACACTTTCCACCGTTGAAACTCTTGACCACTCCACATCACAAACCAGATCAAGGAATCCGGAATTGGCCCACTCGAATCCACTACGCCATTTTTGCTTGATCACGCTTTTCATTCTCATTTCGTTTACGCCTTCCAGAAGCTCTGGTCAGCAGCCTGCCTATTCCCCTGGTCAGATCCTCGTAAAATTCCATGCTGCCGCACTAAAATCCACTGACAGTACACTGGATGAATTAGGGCGTAGATTCCGGGTTGAATCCTCCGAAATACTATTGACATCGCGCGGCGTATTGGCCAAGCCGGTTGCCGCGCTCGGCCACGTACGCAGGCTGAGGGTTCCGAGTGACATCGACATAGTGGAGGCTGCGAGAGCATATTCAAGACACCCGCTCGTGGAGTATGCCCAACCCAACCACCTCTTCATCCCCCATCAAGCACCTGATGATACGCGCTATAAGGATCAAGATAATCTGTCGTCAATCTCCTGGCAGAATCTGCTGGACGGCATTGGCCCCCGACGCGAAGAGATTATCATTGGCATCATCGACTCTGGAGTAGATTACACGCACCAGGATCTGAGTGAAAATATTTGGATCAACCAGAAGGAGGCGAGTGGCCTAACCGGTATCGACGATGACCGGAATGGGTATATAGACGATATCAGAGGATGGGATTTTGGCGATGCCCCCGACCTGCCGGGCAAGGGGGACTATCTCACTCCAGACAACGACCCCATGGACGAGTCTGGCCACGGTACACGGGTTGCGGGAATAGCCGGCGCCGTTGTCAACAACGCTTTCGGGATCGCAGGCGCGGCAATCGACGCGAAAATCATGCCGCTGAGAGCCGGTGTCACTCTGCAGTCCAACCAAACCTTTCTTGAAGAAGACGATCTGGCGGCAGCAATAATCTATGCCGTCGAAAACGGTGCTCGAGTGATCAACATGAGCTGGGGCGCAAGAGAGAACGCCAAACTCATTCGGGACGCCATCAGGTTTGCCGCATCCAGAGATGTGATCCTGGTAAGCTCGGCGGGAAACAGCGGCGAAGCCGGGTTATCATATCCTGCAGCACTGGATGAGACCATAGCGGTCGGGGCCACAGATCAACAAGACAGATTATCGGGTTTTAGCAGTACCGGAGTTCCACTGGATCTTGTAGCGCCCGGAACAAATATCCTGAGCACCTTTCCCGGCAATCTGTACTTGCGGGGGTCGGGAACCTCCTTCTCTTCGCCCCTGGTGGCAGGGCTTTCCGCCCTCCTGATCTCCAGACGTCCTGAATGGACTTCCGAACAAGTCCGTACCACGCTTATTCGGGCAACGGTGGACAGAGGCGAATCAGGCTGGGATCCATCATTTGGGGCCGGCAGAATCGATGCGCGCCTGCTGCTCCAGTCCCTTCAGAACCCGAAGGCCCCCCCCTCCTTCTCGATACTTGGTCCTTCCTCGGACTCAGGAACGGATTCGATCTTCCAGGTCACCACACAGCTTGTGGGGAGCATTTCTGGCTACAGGGTCTCGTGGGCTCTGGGACGTGATCCCCAAAGTTGGACGATTCTGCAGTCTGGCGGCACTACTGACGCGACCGATTTCGTCTGGAATCTATCCGCCCTTCCTGATACAATGGCCATTTTGAGACTGGAAGCAGAATTCGATGGCGAACGTACTCAGGAAGATCGCATCCAGGTTTATCACCGCTCGAGACCGACACCCATCTTCGACCCATCATTCGACATTGTCCTGGTTGGTGGCAGCCAAACATACCAGGCCAGGTGGTCTACGAACGAACCAACTGAAGGGTTTCTGCTGCTCCATTCAACGGTCACCGCGATATCGGACACCTTCTCCTCAGATCTCCGTGACATCACACAACGAATCACCCTGCCCTCTACGCTTCCCGTTGGACATTATCAGTACCAGCTTGGAACGCGCGGCCCCGGCGGACTGGAGTTTCTTACGGAAAAGCAGCCATTCACCTACACGCCTTTCCAGATTTCCGACGAAGGTCTCACGGAAACGGGCAGGCTTCCAGAAGCATATTTTGCCGACTTGACCGTGGATCTCGACCAGGATGGACAAGTCGAGATCGCCGCGATGCCCAGGATAGAGAACCAGAGCTACAGCCCCGTAGAGATTTTCGAATTGCAAGACGATCTTCTGAACCGCGTCTTTCAAACTACAAACAGCTTCCTGCCCTGGACCTTTGGGGATGCCGACAACGATGGAGACCCCGACCTTCTGGGCGTAAATGTGGTCGGCGGAACTGCCCACCTGAGAGTGTATACCAATACCTCGTCCAACCCCTTCCCGGCGCAGGAAATCCTGGATCAACGCGGAACCGGTGGAGGAGAAATTGCCGATACGGACGGAGATGGACAGAATGAAATCGTTACGAGCCCTGTCGGGCGCAATGCTGTCCAAATTCTTCGGGGCGGTCCGACCGGCTTCTCGGAAGTAGCACTTCTCGACAACCCTTCTTCCGGATCCAATATACCTGGTTCAAGATTTCTGGTCGCGGACGTGGACGACGATGGCCTCACCGAAATACTTGCAGGGGACAACGATGGCGACATCTGGAATTTCGAATCGGATGCCAATCAGGGGTATTCCCTCTCCTGGATAAAGGAAGGAAGTGACGACACCGATGCCAGTTGGGTGGGTGGCGGAATGGATCTGGACGAAGATGGGGTCACTGAATTCATTGTTGCGCGTACCATTGTAGACAACAATGCCGCGCTCAACGGACATTGGAGCGTCGAAGTCTATAACGCTCCAACAGAAGGAGACATCGTGCTCGAGTGGTCCATCCAGGTAACCGGCGTGATCACCTCTGGAAACGGCATCTCCGTGGGTGATCTCGATGCAGATGGGCGTCCCGAAATTGTGGTCTGTCTTCGACCAGACATCTACATCTTCAGATCCGATGCACCCGATTCCTACCGGCCGATCTGGCATGGCATCACCGGACTGACAGACAGGCCTCTCATAGCGGATCTGGATTTGGATGGACAATCCGAACTGCTTTTCAATAGGGAAGGCAAGCTCCGAATCATGAAAAGCGATTTACCTGGATACACACGCGCGAAACCACAGTTGCTTGAGGCGCAGGCGCTGAGTTCGGACAGGGTCAGTCTCAAATGGTCGGAAACTCCTGGCGCCGTTTCCTACGAGATCTGGAGAACCGATGGCGAGAGCAGCAGGGAGTTCCAAGCTGACACCATTACGGGCACGACATATCTGGACACCACCGTCCAGGCCAACCGCATCTATGATTATCTGGTCATTGCCGTTACGGAAGACTCTAGCAGGTTCGAATCGAGTTCTGTCAGGATCAGACCCAACGCTGCACCAGAATTGCTGAGCCTGACACATCCGGGTCCCGGCCAACTGGCACTTGCTTTCAATGAGCCCATGGGAATATCGGCCGGGAAGGCAGATGCCTATTCTGTGAATTTCGCAATCGGCAAGGCAACCTCTGCCATCCTGGATCGACACGGTCATCGCGTGGTACTATCCTTCGCATCCGTGTTCCCTGCGGGAAACGCCCTGACGCTTACCATCTCCTCGGTCACAGATTCCTCGGGCGTTCCCCTCACTGACCGGTTCCACCGCGTGCCCTTTACATCAAACTCGCCCACCTACCCATCCTCAGGTATTGCGGACTTCAACGGAGACGGCAGTGTAACTTTTTCTGATTTCATCCTCTTCGTTCAGGCCTACGGATCCACCGAAACCAGATTCGATCTTAATACCAACGGTCGTGTCGATTTTTCCGATTTCATCATATTTGCCAATTTATTCGGAAAATAACGGTCCTCTGACAGCCTCGAGAACCCCTTCGGTGACACAAACAGTTTGACAGTCTCTAGCGTGTCCAGTACCATATCTCCAGCAATTTTCAAGGAGCGAATACTATGGAATCTCCGATATCGAGCATTCCGCACGACACGAGCCTTACCGAAGAAAACTTTCATCACTATACGATCGACATGCGGTTTACCCGGCATGAAGTCGCCTTTGTGATGGTCGATCTGTGGAACACGGGATTCGGACCGGAACCGCTTTCACATCTTGGTTGGGAAGCGGAATACAACGCCGGCAAGAGCTTCTGCGACAGAGCCGGAAAGATCGAACTTGATAAAATTTTGCCCATGCTCGAAGCGTGCCGGCATCACGGAATTACCATCGTCCACGCACCCACCAGAGATATTGCGGTCAAGCACGAACAGTGGGCCAAACTGGCTACGGAAGAGGAACGAAATCCGGGAAAGCCAAAAAATTCTGCTGAAGCGGATTCCTGGCCGCCCAAAGACTGGGTTGCCCAATGGCAGAAGGATCACCGCTATCGCTTTCGAACTGAGCAATGGATTACAGATTACTATCGCGAAGTCAGACCCAACCAGGACATACCTGCACCGTTGCACCCAGTCGACGGAGACCTTGTGATCACCTGCGGGTCCATGATGCATCGCCTGATGAAGGAGCGAGAGATAAAAGTCCTCTTCTATTGCGGGTTCGCGACAAACATGTGTCTGATCGACAAACCCGGCGCCATTCGCGACATGCACCGCCGCGGATACCTGCCCATCGTCATCCGGGACGCCACCACCGGAACAGAGAATGCGGAAACCGTAGGCAACCTCGGTATCACCCGTGCGATGATCGACCAGATCGAAATGCGCTGGGGATACAGCATCACCACCGATGATTTTCTCACCGCAGCAGAGGGACGTGGTCCCTTCGACATACCGGCCAGGTATCTCAGGATGTACAAACCACTGGACGAATCGCAATGACCTCGTCCAATCAACCCCAGGGGGAAGCAACCCTTCACAACGAGGCGAACTTTCGCCACCACACCACCAGCCTCACGTTCTCCCGCAAGGAGATCGCCCTGGTCCTGGTCGATCTATGGGACACGGGATTTGGCCCGGAACCTCTGACTCACCTTGGATGGGAAGCCGAATACAACCTGGGAAAGAGCTTTTGCGACAGGGCAGCAGAAATTGAATTGACCAGAATATTACCGCTGCTCGAATCCTGTAGAAAAAATGGCGTAGCAGTGGTCCATTGCCCATCGGCTGATATCGCCGTGAAACACCCGCAATGGGAAACACATGCAACCGATGAGGACAGGAATCCTCCCTCGAGCCAAGGCGAATCCGCTCCACCCAGCTGGCCGCCGACGGAATGGACTTCCCGCTGGCGAGACGCACACACCAATCTCATACATACACAGAAATGGATCACCGACTACTACGCACACATACGCCCAAACCAGAACATTCCCGAACCTCTCAGACCTGTAGACGGCGACCTTGTTGTAACCACCGGGAACATGATGCACAGATTACTTAGGGAGCGGGAAATAAAGGTCTTGTTCTACTGCGGTTTCGCAACAAATCTGTGTCTGATCTTCAAACCAGGCGCCATTCAGGACATGTATGACCGGGGCTACATGCCGCTCGTGGTCAGAGACGCCACCACAGGTTCTGAAAATGCAGAAACGATTCAAGAAATGCGAATTACCAACGCATTCATCGATCAGATCGAAATACTGTGGAGCTATAGCGTCACATCCTCTGATCTGATAGAAGCTTTTGAATCAGGTGAAACGTTCGAACTTTTGTGTCGGTATCTACGTATGAATAAACCCATGGAGCAATAGCAAGTGGCGGAAACTCTGCCGATCGCACCGCGTTCCCCGGCGCTTACCATCCACAACACGGACTGCGTTTCCGGGATGAAGCGATTCCTCGAAGACGGATCAGTGGACGTTGTGGTCACTTCTCCTCCCTACAATCTGGGTACGGGATATCGGGCGTATGATGACAGCATCCCGAGGTCGAACTATCTCGATTGGATGGACGGGTGGGCGGATGTGGTTTATGATGTGCTGGATGAAAAGGGCTCTCTTTTCCTGAACATTGGAGCGAAACCCTCCGATCCAACGGTGCCCTTCGAGGTCCTTGCCCGGATGCAGAACCGCTTTCGCCTGCAGAATGTGATTCATTGGGTCAAGTCCATATCGATAGCAAAGGATGATGTGGGAGACCATCCGAATATTACCGGAAACATTGGAGTGGGTCACTTCAAGCCCATCAACAGTCCGCGATTCTTGAATGACTGCCATGAGTATATCTTCCATCTGACGAAAGACCGGGATGTAAAACTGGACAGACTGGCCATCGGGGTTGAATACCAGGACAAATCGAATGTCAAACGCTGGAAATCCGCAGGTGCCGATCGCCGGTGTCGGGGCAATACCTGGTTTGTCCCTTACAAAACCATCAGGAGCAGAGACAAGCAGCGGCCACACCCGGCAACTTTTCCGATGAGAATTCCTGAAATGTGTATTCAACTGCACGGGGTGGATTCCACCTCACTTGTAGTGGACCCGTTTCTTGGAATTGGCAGTACAGCACTTGCCTGCATCTCTTTGGGGATCGATTTCGTCGGATTCGAAATCGACAGCGACTACGTAGGTGAATCCCACCGACAAATAGAACTGTTTAAATCAACGCGCACGAAACCAGGGAAGACTTGATAGGGTCGTCGCCCTGCCTGAAAATTGAAAGGCACCGGATATGATCCTCGACAAATTCTCGCTGAAGGATCGCGTCGGTATCGTTACAGGTGGCGGAAGGGGATTGGGAAGAACCTTCTGTAGGTCTTACGCCGAAGCTGGCGCCGCGGTTGTCGTTGCCGAAATGGACACCCAAACGGGCCCACAAGCCGCGGCCGAAGTGGAAGCTTTGGGACGCAGATCTCTCTTTGTGGAAACAGATGTCACTTGCAAAGAGAACGTATTCGAGATGGTTGATAAGACATTGAGCACCTTCGGACGTGTGGATTTTATCATGAATAACGCGGGAGTCGTCAGCCAGGGTGAGGCGGAAAATGTATCTGAAGAGGCCTGGAAGAGAGTGATCGATGTCAATTTGAACGGCGTTTTCTACTGTTGCCAGGCAGTGGCTGCTCCTATGATCGAAAAAAGATCTGGAAGCATCGTGAATATCGCATCCATGTCCGGGCTGATTGTAAACTACCCACAGACGCAGGCCTCCTACAATGCATCGAAGGCAGCCGTTGCCCACCTCAGCAAATCCCTGGCTTCCGAATGGGCGCAGCATCACATCCGCGTAAACGCGATTTCGCCTGGATACATGCGCACCGACATGACTGCCCCCCACATCGACGACCCGAAGTACGGAGCCAAATGGATGGCATCGACCCCAATGGGAAGGGCAGGTGATCCAACTGAGCTGGCCCCGCTTGCTATCTTCCTTGCCTCAGATGCCTCCAGTTTCATGACCGGCTCCGAGGTGGTTATTGACGGAGGATTTACAATCTGGTAGACCAGATCTGCAATATTGTTAAAAGGGGGCATTTCCGAAATCGGAAATGCCCCCTTTTACTTCACTCTAAAATCTCGATCTACACAGATTCTGCAGCGCGTGCCCGCCACCATTTTTGGAAGTCCATCGCGAGACTCAGAAAGGTGGGCACCAGGAACAGGGTAAACACCGTGGAGAGCAGCAATCCGCCGATCACAACGCTTCCAAGTCCGCGGTAAAGTTCAGAACCCGCACCCGGAAACAGCACCAGAGGAAGCATTCCGAACACACTCGTGATGACGGACATGAAAATCGGCCGCACTCGTGTAGATACGGCATTTCTAATCGCCTCCTTCGCATCGTCTCCGGTCTCCCGCACATTATTCAGCGTTTGGTGCACTATAAGAATGGCATTATTCACCACCACTCCGATGAGGATTACGAATCCGAGCATCGTCAGCACATCCAGCGCCTGAAAACTGATCAGGGCATTCACCGCCGTCAGTCCCAGAATGCCTCCTGCGGCGGCTGGTGGAACACTCAGCATCACGACGAAGGGATACAGGAAACTCTCGAACAGAGATGACATGAGCAAATATGTAATCACCAGCGCCAGTGCCAGATTCCATTTCATCACGTCCCGGGTACGTTTCAGATCGTCTGCCGTTCCCGACAGGTGAGCATCGTAGGGTGGCGCCAGATCTCCCGATGCGATCAACGGATCTATGATTTTGGTTTGAATTTCCTCCATGGCCGTTTCGAGTGGCGTGGTCGCCGGAGGATAAATTTGAATCGTAATCACTCGTCTCCGGTTCTTGTGATTGATCTGCTCAGGACCGGCGGTGACTTCCAATTCCGCCACAGAATGGATCGGGATCAGCTGTCCACCGGGTGTGTAAATCTGCATATTACCAATGTCCTGAGTGCGAAACCAGTCCGAAGCGCCCCTCAGCGTCAAATCGATCTCTTCTCCCTGGAACTGATATCCGTCTACCAGTGCGCCATCCATCAAGGCATTGACGGCAATGCCAATATCTCTGGCCGACAACCCCAGTTGCGATGCTTTGATCCTGTCGGGTACGATACGCACTTCCGGATTTCCAAGATCCAAACCCGGAATCGGTCTTGCCTGAGCGCCTGGAAGCACACCCATGACCTGTCCAAATGTCCGTCCACCAAGAGCGACAAGGCGACCGAGGTCAGGCCCGCTGATCTCCAGATCGATCGCCCTCCCGCCACCAGCCCCCCCTTGGAAGAGGCTCGCCTGGCGGACAATCGCGATCATACCCGGAACACCGAAAAGGGGTCCCTGAATGACAGGAATCAACTCCTTAACCTCTTCTTCGTCTCTGGAAATCACACCCATAAACGAGCTTCTGCCGAATGCCACATAAAACATCCTGTCAACGAGCGGACCATCGATGGCGGCGGCCTCCGCGGACCCGGGTTCAGCCTCCCATCGGGGTCTCAGTACGCCTTCGATCTGTTGTCCCACTTCGATCAGTTCATCCAGATTATATCCTGGTGGAGGGAGCAGGATACAGAAGATCATGTTCCGATTTCCGGTAGGGAGATATTCAGCCTTGGGCAGGAGACTCCATGCGGCAATTAGCGATGCGCCGATCAGTACGACTACCACCAGGACGCGCATCGCTGTACTGCCGCTGATACGATACACTGAATCTACGACAAAACGCTGAACGGAGTTCCCCAGCCTATCGAGGAATGAAAGTGCCCCCCAACGAATACCGGGGCCATTCTCGCCTGAACTGATGAGTCGGCTCGCCATCGAGGGGATCACGGTGATGGATACCAGGAGACTCAAACTCACGGAACAGGACACAGCGATAGCGATGTCTCTGAACAACTGTCCAGCCTCGTCTTCCACAAAAACAATCGGGAGGAAAATCGCAACTGTAGTTAGCGTGCTTGCCAGAAGTGCACCCCAGACCTCGCTTGCGCCATCCAATGCGGCTTTGGTCCTGGATTTACCCATCTGCACGTGGCGGTAAATGTTTTCCAGCGCCACAATCGCATTGTCCACCACCATCCCAACCGCAAAGCTCATGCCCGCAAGACTGATCACATTGATATTCCGTCCGAGCAAGGACATGCTGAGGAATGTGCCCACTATGGAAATCGGGATGGCAGTTCCAATGATCAACACACTGCTGAAGCTCCTGAGGAACAGCAAGAGAACCGCGATCGCCAGCAATCCACCCACCAGGATATTTGTGCGCACCAGCCCAATTGCGCTGGTAATGTAGGTCGTCTCATCATAAACCTGCTGGAGATACAGATTTTCCCGTGCAAGTGGGCCATTATTGAGTTCCACCACGGTTTGACGAATCCCCTCCATCACCTCCAGAACATTCGCTCCTGTCTCACGCGTGGCATTGATGGCAATTGCCGTATGCCCTTTCACACGGACCAGAGCGGTTGCGCGTTTGTAACCCAGTGTCACTCGAGCGATGTCGGCGATTCGTACCCGCGTGCCTTCCTCCGATCGAATGACCACCGCCTCTACATCCGACGGCGATGTATATTGACCGACAGTTCTTACGACATATCGCCGCTTGCCCTCATCGAATGACCCCGCACTGATGTTAACATTCTCTCGTGTAATCGCCCCCATTGCCTGACCAACCGTGACCTGATGGGCGGCCATAGCATCCATGTCCATGATGACCTGGAGTTCCCGTTCATATCCGCCATAGACATTACTCTGCGCGACTCCGGTCACTCGCTCGAGTGCCGTCTCGACCACATCCTCGGCGAAATTTCTGTAGAGCTCCACATCCAGTGCTTCTTCAAACCCGGGTTTCGCATCCAGAATCAGCCAGGCGATGGCATTGGTGTTCGCACCGCTGCCGCTGGCAAGGGTTGGGCGTTCAGCATCCAGCGGATATCCCGTAACCTGATTCAGCTTGTTGGACACTTTGAGCAACATGGCATCCGGATCGGACCCCACGTTGAATTCCAGTCTGACGACACCACGGCTGTCCGAACTCTCACTGGTCATTTCCACCAGGCCTTCAACCGTGTCCAGTTGCTCCTCCTGCCGCTGCACGATCTCCTGTTCAACCTCTTCCGGGCTGGCCCCCCTCCAGAATGTTGAAACCGTTACAACAGGCCGGTCCACATTTGGCGTAAGCTGAATGGGTATCCGAAACAGGGAGAGCATTCCGAAAAGCACAAGGAACAGCACGCCTACCGTTACACTGACAGGACGTCGTATGGATGAATCGATTAATTTCATTGTATCATCTTGCCTGGGTTTGGAATCGAAAAACGACCTTTACTGAAGCTTGCGAACAACCTTAACGGCTTGCCCATCCCTCAAACGCTCGTTCCCTCTTACGATGGCCAGATCTCCCACCTTCAGGTTTCCCTTCACAGCGACGAAACCCTGATGAGCCAATCCGGTCTGAACGAGCCTTCTGACCGCCTTGCCTTCAAGCACCACAAATACCACCTGACCGTCGGGCGCGTGGATCACCGCGTCTTTGTGAACAAGTAGACTTGAACCTTCAGATCCGGTATTCAGCCTGACTCGCGCGGACATATTGCTGCGAATACGCCCTTCCGGATTGTTAACCTCAACAATGACGGGAAAGGCGTGAGAATCAGAATACCCCTCCGCCAGAATAGCGACAACTGTTCCCGCGAACGGTTGGATACCCAGCGCATCGATGAAGACCTCCGCGGCATCTCCCAGCTCCACACCATCCACATATTTCTCATGTGCATTCACATATACACGGATCGTGTCAGTGGAAATAACCTGTGCAACCTCATCACCGCGGGATACCCATTCACCTACTTCCGTCAATGTTTGAACAATATGGCCTGAGAACGGCGGAGATATGGACAGCGCCCTGTGCCGGCTCTCGAGATCACGCAGTTTTGCTTTCGCTCTTGCCAGTTGATAACCTGCATTCCGCAGATCCTGTTCAGCCACGGCCTCTGTGCGCACCAGTTTCCGACTTTGCTCATAATTGAAACTCTGCAGGCTCAAATCAGCCCGGGCCTCATCCAGGTCAGCTTCCAGTTGATCATTCGTCAAACGAAAGATACGCTCTCCCCGTTTCACCACCTGTCCCCCGTCCTTCAACTTCTGAGCAACAAGCCCATCGGTCTCTGTCGCGATGCGGCTTGTTCGTCTTGGACGTGCAATTCCCACAATGGAGATCTGCTCCTGAACCTCGCGTGCAACAACCTCAGCCACAATGACGGGAGCCGGGGGACGGCCCTGTCCGTACGTCTGCAGACTGCAGAACAGCATCAGACAGGCTGCACTCACCTGCAAAGTTGTGCGATATTTACACATAGAGACCCAGCTCCTTATTCGCCAAGAACACCTACTGCTCGCTCCAGTTCCACCATTGAAACTGCGCGTTCACGTTTTTCCACCGCGAAATCCAGCTCCGCCCTTAGGAGTACCAACTGGGCATCCAGGACCTCCAGCTGGGTTCCCAGGCCGTTGCCGTATCGGGATTTTGCGATTGACTGCCCTCTCCTGGCCTGAGCCACAGCAAGAGTCTGCGCTTCCAACCTTTTCTCAGCAACTTTGAGATCCAGCCATGCCTGTCTTATTTCCAGCCCAACCTCTCGTTTCAGGCGTTTGAGCTCCAACTCGGCGCGTTTCATTTCGACCCTTGCCCGGGACACCCGTGCCGATGTACGCATCCCATCGAACAGTGGCATTTCAACGGATACACCGGTAAACCAGCTCTGTTGGAAATCATCGTTGGAGAATTCAAGCTTGTTGCTCTGCATTTGCAGACGAGCGCTGGCTATGAGATCTATCCGGGGTCTAAGCCCGGCCCTTTCCACACGAACCTGTTGTTCAACAATCTCGATTTCCAGGTTTGCCTGTCGCAGCTGTGGCCTGGCCTCGAGTCCTCTGGCAACCAGCACTTCAACATCCGCCGTGTTCAGAGTAGTGGTTTCTCGAAATTCTCCTTCCGCAAGAATCGTCTTCGAGAAATCCATCCCAATTGCGTTCTTGAAATTTAAGTCTGCAACCACCCGCCTGTTTTCAGCCTCGATCGAATCCGGCAGCAATGTAGAAACCTGTACCTGTGCCCTGAGCACCTCGTAGGAGGACACCCGACCGACCTCCTGAAGCCTTTGCACTTGTCTCAAATTTGCACTGGCACGCTCAACCGCAAGTTTGCTGACCCGAACAAGGTCTCTTGCAAGAAACAGGTCGTAAAGCGCGATCTCAACTTCTGACCGGACAAGTTGGTGAATGGCACGTACTTCCTGTTCTGAAAACTGCGAAGAGAAGCGGGCCGAGCGAAGGGCTGAATACAGCTTGCCGCTGGCAAACAGGGGCTGTCGGAGTATGAGAGAACCTGTAAAATTGTTCTTGGTTCCTATCGTCACCTCCTGTCTCCCGGTGGGCGTGTCGAATATCGATCGAGGAAGACGCCAGTTTCGATTGTAATCCACATCCAGATTCAATTGTGGGTAGATATCGGACCTGGCCTCCCTGATGCCCTCCCGGGATCTTAGCAGGTCTCCTCTGGCCATTTGCAGGATCTCATTTCTTTCCAGTGCCAGAGTGAGCGCTTCTTCGAGGCCAATGGTTTTCGATTCCTGACAGAATCCCGGAGACGCGGGATGCAGGACCAGACACAGCCCCAGAATTACAAAAAATTTCACAAAACACCTCGACTTTTGATTGGTGTAGCGGAATACGACTGGACAATATAGCCTAACTACCTGCGAGGGTCCAGAAAGGGTGATTCATTGAAAGCTCTGATCGGCGGGCGCGGAAAATATTAAGCACTTGAAGATCCCCATGGGCTGCTGTAAATTGAAGTGCACCATACACCTCAATCTACTTGGATAACCCTATGAACCGCAAAATTCTTCTTGCGGCCTTTATGCAGGAAACCGCCACGTTCAATCCGGTAAGGACGCGCTATGAAGATTTCCAGATTCACCGGGGTCTGGATATTCTCCAAGCCTTTCCTTCCACACAAACAGAACTGGCGGGCATACTCTCTATCCTCGATTCTACAAACGAAGTGGAAATAGTTCCCGTTTACTCAGCGCGTGCGGTTTCCGGTGGCCCTGTTCTCGATGCAGACCTCGACCGGATCATCGCCGAGCTCCTGACCTGTGTAGAGGAACAGGGAGATATCGACGCCGCCTGCATCGTTTTCCATGGCGCCATGGCTGGAGAATCGGAACCCGATCCCGAAGGTCGTGTTCTGGATGGCATCCGAAATCGCTTGGGCGACGTACCAATTGTTATAACGCTCGACCTGCATGCCGTCATCACGGATCGGCTTATCAGCGGGTCCCAGATCCAGGTTCCCTACCATACTTATCCCCACACAGACCATTTTGAAACAGGCGTGCGTGCGGCCAGACTGCTCCTCCGCATGTTAAATGGAAAAGTGAATCCCACTACGGCAAGAGTCAAAATCCCCATGCTGGTCCGTGGCGACGAATTATTGACAGCCACAGGCTTATTCGGGCAGGCGATCGATCGATGTAAGGAATTGGAAAGTCGGGAGAATGGCCTTGCCGCAGGAGTGATCATAGGAAATCCATTTACGGATGTCCCGGACCTGAGGTCCAACATACTGGTAACCACAGACAACGATCCCGAGTGCGCAAGAGACGAGGCAATTCGACTGGCCGAATTCATGTGGCATAATAGAGCACACTTTTTCGCCGAACTCACATCGGTAGATGAGGCAATCGACCGGGTCAAGGGATCGAATGGATTGACCGTATTCTCCGATGCTGCAGATGCCACAGCCTCGGGAGCCCCGGGTGACAGCAACGCCATCCTGAGGGCTCTGGTGCACGCCGAATTCTCCGGAACGGCCTTGTTGTCAGTGGTCGATGCACCCGCAGCGAGTTTGGCGTTTTCCGTGGAAGTCGGGCAGCAAATAACCACGAATCTGGGTGGCAGTCTGGATCCTGGCCGTCATCCGCCGCTCTCCTGCACAGTTACTGTCAAATCCCAGTTCGATGGAGAATTCATTTACGAAGATGGAACCAGGGCGTCGGCCGGAAAGACAGCAGTCCTCGTTTCAGATGGGCTCCATATCCTGGTGACTGAGAAACCGGTATATGTCGTGGGTCGGAATGTCTATACCTCGCACGGAGTTGATCCGGCCGATTTCGATCTGGTGGTTGTCAAGAGCCCCAACGGTTTCCGTACGAATTATGAATCGATTGCGGCACAGATCGTATCTGTTGACGTGCCGGGAGCAACCAGCGCGAATTTGCATTCACTACCATATGCTCGTTGCAGCCGTCCGATCTACCCTCTGGAAGAAAACACGACATACACATCCTGAACCCCTACAAACCTGATTCTGGGAGCATTACCAATGGATAAAACCTGGACGTGGTCCATGACCGGCTATCAATTTCCTGATAAAACTCACCAGGAAATTCAGGATATCTGTGTGGCTTCCGGACTATCCGGAATCGAGTGTGTGCCGCCTCTTCTGGAAGGGCGGACCCTGGACGAAATCGAAGGCGTTGGCGCCAGCTACACGGCCGCAGGGCTTGTGATCGAATCCTTTCACCTTCCCTTTTCCTCGGAAGACGATATCTCGTCCTTCTACGAAACAGCGCGAAAAAAAGCAGTGGAGAAAGCCTGCTTGTGGATGGAGAGAGCTGCTGCTGTGGGTGCAAGAGTAGGGATTCAGCATCCTACAACCAGCAGGTTCAGTGTGGACGATGAGGGACTGGACAGATACTTTCACCAGATTGGGAAGAGCCTGAACGAACTTCTTCCCGTTGCGGAGAACCTTGGATTCGTGATTGCGCTGGAAAATATGTTGCCCGCCGGCGGGGGCAGATTCACCTCGAGGCCTGAACACTTCGAGCGAATCCTGAAAGAATTCGAACACCCGAATCTTGGATTCTGCCTTGACACGGGCCACGCCCTTGTAGCCGGCGGGGAAGATGCACCACAATTTCAGAAGGTGATGGGATCTAGTCTGAGAGCCTATCATTTGGCAGACAACGCCGGAGATCGGGACTCGCACCTTGCGCCGGGTCACGGCCGGGTGGACTGGGCTACCGTATTTCGGGTCGCTGCAGAACAGGCATATACAGGCGCCATGTGCATTGAAACTCCCCCGTGGGCATCGGCACAAGGAACAGATTACGACCTCGCGGCGTGGCAGTCACTGGTGAAGGACACCAATACACTGGTGGACAAGGCCCTGGGTTAGGGATCCTCAACTATTCGCGCAGTCCCTTTAATTTATATCTTGAACGCGAGGAACGATGGATTGGAAAGAGAAATATGGCCCCTGGGCTCTGGTGACCGGCGCCTCCTCTGGTCTTGGCGCAGAATTCATAGTACAGCTCGCCGAACGCGGACTCAACCTCATCCTCGTAGCGAGACGAAAGGATCGGATGGATACACTTGCGCAGCAAATGCGCGAGACCCACGGCATCTCCACTCGGGTGATCGCAGTGGACCTGACCTCTGACGGGGCTTGCGACCTGGTTGCGCGGGAAACAGCAGATCTGGAAGTGGGACTCCTGATCAACAATGCGGGCTACGGGCTGTCAGGCGCCTATTGTGATTTGGATCCTCAAAAACAGGCGAATATGACAGTTTTAAACTGTGTCGTACCAGTCCTGCTCACAAATCACTTTCTGCCCGGTATGGTGGAGAGGAAAAGAGGCGGATTGATCTTCCTCGCGTCCACAGCAGCCTACCAGCCTACGCCCTATCTTGGAACCTATGGCGCCACCAAAGCCTTCAACCTGATGATTGGCGAGAGCCTGTGGCACGAATATCGGGGCTCAGGCGTCGATAGCCTGGCACTTTCACCCGGCTTCACGAGAACCGAATTCACCGATGTTGCCAATATTCAGGATGCGGGGGCATTTCGCGAAGCGACTCCCGACGTGGTTGTCGCCGCAGGACTCCGGAGCCTCGGGAAGACACCTTCGGTAGTGCATGGCCTGACCAACAAGGTCCTCGCATTTTCAGTGCGCATCATGCCTCGCAGGCTGGTCATGGCAATCACGGGTGCAGCATTAAAAGGCAGGACATCAAATTGAACATCGAACTGTTCTGCCAGGAAACAGGCAAGATCTACGAGGCTGAGGACCGGAGGTGGAGATCCGAGTCCGGCGCGCCACTGGATATCCGTTTTGTCCCAGAAATAAACCTTGACCAGGTGAAGGCTCGTCCACCAACCATGTGGCGCTACCGTGAAGCCCTCCCCATTGCAGAGGACAGGCACATAGTTTCCGTGCATGAAGGATTTACACCTCTTGTTCCTTATGAAATTGAAGGGAAGCGCCTCCTGCTCAAACAGGAGCAACTCTTCCCTACCGGTTCGTTCAAAGACCGGGGCGCGTCGCTCCTGATCAGCAGGGCGTTGGAACTCGGGGTTGACCGTGTCGTAGAAGACTCATCCGGCAATGCAGGGGCAGCAGTGGCGGCCTATGCTGCCAGAGCGGGAATCGAGTGTGACATCTATGTACCTGATGCCACATCCCCGGCGAAACTCGCGCAGATTGAACGATACGGCGCCCGGTTGCACAAGATACCCGGCAACCGTGAAAAGACCGCTGAGGCCGCCAGGGAGGCCGCCGAAGACCATTTCTATGCCAGCCATGTCTGGAACCCATACTTTTTCCAGGGTACCAAGACATTTGCCTTCGAAATCTGGGAGCAGCTGGGTGGGCGGATGCCCGATGCAGTCATACTTCCTGCCGGGCACGGCACGCTGCTCATAGGCGCATTCCTCGGATTTCAGGACCTGCTAATGCTGGGTTACATAGACTGCCTGCCAAAACTGATCGCGGTACAGGCCGCAAATTGTGCACCCCTTTACCGGATGTGGCGCGATGGTCTAAAGGCGGTTCCGACCATTGAGGATTCCGAGACGCTCGCCGAGGGTATCGCAATCACCCGGCCAACAAGAGCCCACCAGATGTTGGAGATCCTCCGTGCCACAAACGGCGAGGTCATTGTCGTTTCAGAATCAGAAATCGAAAATGCCCTGCTGCAGATTTGCAGGCAGGGCCTCTACGTGGAACCCACTTCGGCAACGGCGATCGCCGCGTGGATGAAGTATCCCGGTACGGAAGGTGAAACCGTGGTTGCCCCTTTGACAGGACACGGTCTGAAATCCACCGAAAAAATGTTGAAACTCGGCAAGACCGGGTGATCCGGGCAAAATTCAAATCACTGGAAGCAGGGCGAACCAGCGTGGCTCCTGAAGTGACCTACGAATACTCAATACCCCTCAAACGTAGCTGTCAATCAACTTCAAGACTGCCTTTGGGTGCTTCAGCTTCACACGGATATCTTCGTCGATCGTTTGTATGACCAGTGTGCAAACGCCGCTCACCCGCTGCACGAAATTCTGATCGAACGCGAGGCCGGTTACCTGCTCGCGAAGAATCTCCAGGTACGCGTTCGAAGGATAGGCCTGCTGGAATATTGCACGCTCCGTGGTCATGGTAAATGAATTCAACTGCCAGAAACTCCAGACCTGCATCATGAAGACCATCCCGAATACGCTCAGAAGCAAGAAATAGATGTCGCCTGAAAACAGCACGAACGCGACGCCACCGAAAATGAAGAGCAGGCCGGTGAGGAACAACGAAGGCCTGTCGAAGATCCAGGGAGAGTGTCCGAAAAACAACATTTCCTCCGGCTGACTTTCCTCCGACTTGTTTTTTACGCTACGAAGCAGTACACGGTCGTCCTTCCTGCTTGCGGACCAGAAGCACCAGAAAAATAACGCACAAAGAAACAATAGTCCTGATACGCCAAACAATATGTAGGTCCGTGATCTGAAATATATCGTCAACAGGATACTCGCAAGTATCAGTAAAGATCCCAACTGGAACAGAACCGATTTTCTCGTAATCCATGGACCCGATTCATCGCGTGCAAGTCGTTGGCTAACCACAGTCGGTCTGGAAAGTTGCGTTTTACCCATCGTTATTCATCCGGGACTTGCTGGCAATCGTGAAACCTGAGTGCAGGATTCAAAAAAATTCCGCTAGTCAGGCCTGTCCGGTTATGGAAGCCATAATCAAACTGAATATAATCTAGAACATTTTTTGGAAGGAAGTGCTGACCATGCCAGATACAGAAACCCTGCTTGTATATCTTGCCGGCCACATTCACGGTGGGTGGAGAGATCACGTCCGTGACCTGTGTGCAGCCAGAGGTCTGAACATAACGTTTAGAGGTCCTTGCGAGGATCACGGACTCAGTGACGATATTGGTGTACAGATCCAGGGCATCACCGAACCGGATCTCGGGGATTCCGGATTTTTTCCCGGAATTAAGGATGATCTGGGAGGTAAGGTGAACGATCTCAGAACACGAATCTGGGTTGCACGATGTGATCTCCTCGTCGCTTTTTTCGATGAGGAACATGGAAATTACAGACAGTGGAATACGTCAAGCGATATCAGTGAGGCGTCTCGATACAATAAACCTGTGCTTGTGGTCCACGGACCAAGGTTTCGTCACGCGCTCAAGGAATTGGACGCCAGGGCAGACTTTGTGGTGGCCAGTTTGGAACAGGCCGTGGAGACACTTGAATACATATGTGGAAAGTGATCGGTGAAAATTTTCTGGTAGGTCAACTCCCTCTCTTGCAAATACATCCCGATTTCCAGCAGCTTGACAAAAAGATGACCATACCATATACTAACGCGTTGGTTTTACAGTACATGTCGGATCTCACCTTTCACTCGGGCGTGTTTATTCCTCTGGAATGGCACCGCTTTGCGGGAAAGAGTTAAACATGCACGTCAAATTCTGGGGCGTCAGAGGGTCCGTTCCATCCCCCCTGTCCCCTGAAAAGCTCGAACAGAAAATGGTGGATCTCCTCGTGTCCGCCAAGGGTGTAGATACCTCAACACCTGCAGCCGTCAGAAGATTCGTGCGCTCACGCCCCGTATTCGAAGGGGGAACGGTTGGTGGAAATACCCCCTGCGTTGAAGTGACAGAAGGTGGAAAGCGACTGGTCATCGATGCAGGTTCGGGTCTGAAAGAGCTGGGTCGCCGTCTGATGGATGAAGGAATGGCCCAGGGTGGCGGGCAGGTGGATATTTTGATGAGCCACACCCATTGGGACCACGTGTGCGGATTCCCTTTCTTTCATCCGGCGTTCGTACCCGGAAACAAGATCGATATTTGGGGGTGCCACACGCACCTGAAAGACAGATTCCGCAACCAACACCATGAATTCAATTTTCCGGTTCTGCTGGAGAACATGCCTGCGGATATTCGGTTCAACAAGCTGTCACCGTCAAAGCAGAAAACACTGCACGGATTCAATATCAACACCCTGAAACTGGTTCACCCAGGCGATTCTTATGCTTACAAACTCAAGAACAGTTCAGGAACACTGGTTTACGCCAGCGATGCTTCATACAACAATCCCACGCCTCGTCATATGGAGAAGTATTACGATTTCTACCGCAATGTGGACATTCTCATATTCGACGCACATTTTGGGTTGATCGAATCATTCGAAAAGAGCGATTGGGGTCACAGCACGCCATTTATAGGTGTGGACATTGCAGTAAACGCCGGCGTAAAACGAATCGTACTGTTTCACCACGATCATCTCAGCGACGATGGGCGACTGCAAGAAAAATTCGAACGTAGCAAGAGCTACCTCAAGCACGTGGCGTCGGGAAGATCCTGCGAGGTCATCCTCGCCCACGATGGTCTCGAACTGGATATTTGACAGGCGCTGCAGGCTACACCCGCCATACTTTCTCCCATCCCTCGGACTCGCAATTCTGCACATACTCCTCGAGTACCCGCATCGTATCTTCGCTGTCATCCATGTCCACCCAGTTCACCTGATCACGATATTTTTTCATCCATCTCTTCAAGATCTCTATATCTCGTTGATCCTCTTCGGACAACCCGTTCTTGTCGACTATGGTGTCATGGAAATATCCGGAGATCTCATCCCTGGCGTGCACCCAGTCCGCGAGGTCTCGCCGCACGCGAATACGATCGATGCCCTTCCCATTTCTGACACAAAAGAGTTCCAGGCTCTCGGGATCTGACGAAGGCAATAGCAGGACGAAGTGAATTTCCCTTTGACTGGTCTCCTCCGATATGTGGACTTCCATTTGGGTATTGAACTCGGGTCTACTCTTCGAAATCATTTGGGATTCAAGCAACAGCGCCTCGAGCTCTGACCCCACAACCTCCACTTCCACGGACCAGATCCTCTCCAGAATGCCTCTCGTCTTTTCCGAACTTGTGCTGCGTTTGGCGAAATAGGTGCCAACGCGTTCTCGCAAATTCACTGATTTCCCCACGTATATGACCGTACCTGTCCGGTCCCTCATCACATAGACTCCTGGATCCTGCGGCAGGTCATTCAGATACCTCTCGTCGAAGGCGTACGCCTCGAAATCCAGGGGCGTATCATCTGGATGCAAACGATAAAGCAGCTCTTCAACCGTGGATATGTCTTTTCCTACTCGTCCCAGGAGGTGTAAGAAAATCTCCGCTTGAAGCTGTGCCTCCCCATCGCACTCACGCTCAGTCACATAGGCAACTCCCACTGCATCTGCAAGTGCCTCAATAGAGGGGATCGGTTGATCCGGGTACATAAGTCTGCCCAGCCGAAACAAGCAAATGCCTTCATCCATCAGTGATTTTCCGTTCACCCTCCGACTGGTCCTATTGGTGGCACTCAGGACACCATTGAGCCGAAATGCAACAGGAACAGCGCCATCCCAGAATCTCGCAAAACACAAGAAACCAGCCTTTTCGGTTTCACCCTGCAGTCGTGTTTCGCCAAAGAGGGCCTGGGGACCTGTGGTGTTGAACCGGACGGCCGAAAGGGATTCAAGTTGAGGGAAACCGGAATTTACGGAGTATTTCGGGCTCAGGCTGAGAAAGGCAGTTTTCTGTATTGAACGTGCACTTGGTTTCAGAAACCAGAACCCTTCGGCGTCTCTGGAAATCCGCGTATCATCAGAAACGGCAGCCTGCACGATCTTGTCCGCAACCACTCCCGAAGCGCCTGCCAACTTGAGAACCTCCACCGCAATTTCTTCGCTTCTAGCACAACGACCTTCCAGATACTCGTAAATCCTGTTCCTCATCAATAGTACCCAAAGAAAACGGGGCGAAAATCAGACCTTCGCCCCAGGACACGAAACAGTACCCCCTACCAGAGTGTTATTGCCCGGGTTTTGCAGACTTGCCTGATGCGGGCTGCTTTGCTTTTTCAGCATAGTCCATCTTGATCAGTTTCTTAAGCGCCTCGATCTCCTCGTCCAGTGCATCTATCTTTTCGTTTTGGAGCACCACCAGATCCGCATATATCTGGGCTCGTTCCTCTTGACTGACAATAGTCTTACGAAGGGCTTCGACACGCTTCATCAACGCCTCTGTTGAAACCACCGCGGGCAATTTGGGACTGCCTGACGTCGACTCCTTTCCGAAAGCGTCGAATCTTTGCTGGAGCGCCTCGTCCATTTCTGCACGCTTTTCTTCTGCCTGCTCTATCGCACGCAGGAGCGGCCGTTTCTCAACCGCATACTTGAGGATCGAATCGAATCCCGCGTCGGGCGTTCGTCTCTTGTAGGCAGGGCGCCCCATCCGTGATGCCCGCTTCCTTCTGAAAACAAGGCCCAGAACGATCAGGAACAGCAACGCCCCAATGGCCGCGCCAGGAAGAACATAAGTGGCATTGCCCAGAAAACCAGTTGTCCATTCCTTCTCTTCGTCAAGCAAAGCTGAGGAACTGGGATCGAGTGCAAGTGTATCCGCCTGGACTTCCAGGAGCGCGTCGATGTAGAATTTGGCCTCCGGCTTTGACCGATCGCCCCTCATGGACTGCCTGAAGTGGTCGATTGCGCCCTGAACATCCGCCGACGCCTGAAGAAGCTTTGCGAGCTCAAAATGCGCGTCGCTATTGCGGGGCCGTCTCTCCACCTCCTGCTTGAATGCCTCGATCGCCTGCTTGCTGTTGCCCTCCGCGAGATGTCTCTTGCCCTGCTCGAAATACGAACCTTCGGCTTGGGCTGGCTCGGGGGCTGGTTTGGGCTCTGGCTTGCCGATTGATTCTGTTGATACAATCGCTTTCTTGGGATTCAATGGCCGGAGCGTGACCAGATCTTCACGAATATATCCCCTTTTTCCATCCTGTAGCATGACCAGATACCACACGCCCGATTTTTCCACAACCGAGAGCAGATCACCCCGGGAAACCCTTGAAACGATTCCGGCCCGGGTAGATGGCTTCTGTCTTACGTTGAGTTTGTTTGGCCGTACTTCCAGAAGGTCCCGCGCAATGCCCTCCTTCGCATAGGTTTGATTGACCCAGGCGCGAATGCCGTCCGAAAGCGAAACCTCGTACCAGTCGCCTCGTTTACCAATTCTTTTTAACTGTGCACCACGGTTGATCCAGCGAATGAACGTGTCTTTACCGTCTTTCCTGAATACCGGGTGGGTACGCACCCTCACCCGGTTCGTGCCAACAACAGTCACAATTTCATCTCCATGATCCAACTGCGCATGCACGGCATGGATGCCCGGAAAACAAAGCAGGAAGAACCAGACCGCCAGTAAAGGTTTTGTCAAAAGACACGCCCGAATTTTTTTTCCTGAATCCAGTCGGAAATTCATTTTATCGAACTTTCTTTTTCGCTTGAATACCAAACCAGTCCCCATCGTATCTAACGCCAATGGGTGTTATCCCCGACCTTGAAATCAGCTCCAGGAAAGCCTCCTCTTCGGTAAGCAGAAGCCCACAAAGGATGAGTGTACCCTCATCTTTTACATGCGAAATGAGATTAGGGAGAAGCGGTGCAAGCACCCCACTGATCATGTTGGCGACCACCAGGTCGTACGCCCCAAAGCCCTTTTCCACGGAACCGGTCTCCAGCGAAACCACCTCGCACACCTCATTGAGCACTAGGTTTTCCCTTGCGCACGAGACAGCAAGGGGGTCTACGTCAACACCCGTCACCCGGGAAGCGCCCCATTTGGCGGCTGCGATGCTCAGAATCCCGGACCCAACGCCCGCATCCAATACCGCATCACCCGCGTTCATCACGCATTCCATCAGCTGCAATGCCAATTTCGTCGTTTCATGATGCCCTGTCCCAAACGCCATTTTGGGCTCAATCAGAATGCTGAACCCTTCAGTTGGAGGCGGAACAGGATCCCAGGGAGGGCAGATCACCAGTGATGGTGTGGGATACACCGGTTTGAAATGGGCACGCCAAGTAAGCGACCAATCCTCTTCAGGTACATCACCTACGGTTATGTCTCGCAAAACGGGAAACTTGTTCAGAATCGCATTGCGTAGCGCTTCCCGATCTTGGTGATCGGCGAAGTAGGCTGTCAGCCGATTCGAATCGCCTCCCTCACTCGTTTCAATTCCTGTGCTCCCCTGGTCAAACAGCAGGGCGGAAACAGGTTCCTCAAGATGGTCCGGGATCTGGATCGAAATCTGGAACCATGCACTCACAATAAAAAGACTCCAATTGCCATAAAATCCTATATATAATAAATTTACTGTCAATCCCAGGCAACTTCATTTCAGAACCACACTTAATTATAAGCCCACCCCAAAATATTGTCAATTCGAAGGGTATTCTGGAAAACGATTTAAAAAAAGGCCAGC